>Ga0272441_10000761_pt1 | contig 71785 bp, 59 predicted proteins | sample SSMProp6N_FD_193582 | JGI IMG/M metagenome (GOLD analysis project Ga0272441, IMG submission 193582) | Marine sediment archaeal communities from Little Sippewissett salt marsh, Falmouth, MA, United States - SSM-Prop-6N | ecosystem: Environmental > Aquatic > Marine > Wetlands > Sediment ...
TCTTCGGAGCCATTCTGGTCATCGCCATCCTCTTCATCTTCATGGGTAACCTGCGCGCCGGACTGATCGCCGCATCGGCCATACCGCTGTCAATGCTGTTCGCGTTCGACATGATGTCCCGCGCGGGAATTGCCGGCTCGCTGATGAGCCTCGGCGCCATCGACTTCGGACTGGCTGTCGACAATTCCGTCATCCAGGTCGACAACGCGGTCAGGCGATTGGCCGGATCGGACGACGGACGTTCCCGGCTTGAAATCATCCGCGATGCCATCATGGAAGTCCGCAAACCGACCCTGTTTGGTGAAGCCATTATCATTATCGTCTACCTTCCCATCCTGACCCTGCAGGGCATTGAGGGCAAGCTGTTTCGCCCGATGGCACTCACCGTCACCTTCGTCCTGATCGGCGCTCTGTTGCTCTCGTTCACCGTTATCCCGGCCCTGATTGCCACTGTCTTGAAGGGGAATATCAAAGACCGCGAATCACCACTCATCAGATTCCTGAAGAAACTGTACCGCCCGGTTCTCAACTGGGCACTGTCGCACGGCGCGCTGGTCCTGGTTGCCGCGCTGGTCCTGGTCGCCGCCGGCCTGTTTCGGCTTTCACACATGGGATCCGAATTCGTACCGCGTCTCAGCGAAGGTACGATATCGATCAACCTCGTCCGCCTGGCCGGGGTTTCGCTGGAACAGTCAACCGACATAACATCGCGCGTCGAGCGCTTGCTTCTGGAGAAATTCCCGGATGAAATCGAAAACGTCTGGACCCGTACCGGGACCGCCGAACTTTCCACCGACCCCATGGGAATCGAGGTCTCCGATCCGTTTGTCACCCTGAAACCGAGACACCGGTGGAAAAAGGCCGCGACCCAGGCCGAGCTGGTGGAGTTAATTGATGCCGAACTGGCCGATCTTCCCGGCATGAACCGCATCTTCACCCAGCCGATAGAAATGCGGGTCAATGAGATGATTGCCGGCATCCGGGGCGACGTCGGAATTAAAATCTTCGGCGACGATCTATATGTCCTGGAACAAAAAGCGACTGAAATCGCCGAACTGGCGGAATCAATCGAGGGAAGTGCCGATGTCACGGTTGAGCAGTTGACCGGCCAGCCACATTTGGAACTCGGTATCGATCGCGAAAAACTGGCGCGACTCGGCCTCAGCGCCGATGAGGTCCTGACCCTTATCGAAAGCTTCGGCGGTATCCAAGTCGGCGAATTGTACCAGGGACAACAGCGCTTCGACATCCAGGTGCGCCTTGACTCAACCTGTCGTCAAACTCCTGAGGATATTATCAATATCCCGATCCGTTCCGCAACCGGCGCCCTGACCACCCTCGACCGGGTCACCTCTCCCAGGCTCTACGAAGGCCCCTCCTCGATCACCCGCGAATGGAGCAAACGCCGGGTGGTGGTGCAATGCAATGTGCGAGGTCGGGATGTCGGCTCTTTTGTCAATGAGTTGCGCCAGAGAATCGATTCCCAGATTGCATTCGAACCGGGATACTTCGTGCGGTTCGGCGGCCAGTTTGAAAACCTGGAACGAGCTCGCGCCCGGCTGGCACTGGTTGTACCATTGACCATGTTGCTGATATTCGGCCTGCTCTACTGGACCTATAAATCCGCGCGTGATGCCATCCTGATTTTCACCGGTGTTCCGTTGGCGGCGGTGGGCGGGATCGCAACCTTGACCCTGCGCGGTATGCCGTTTTCCATATCCGCCGGTGTCGGCTTTATCGCCCTCTCCGGCATCGCCGTCCTGAACGGACTGGTTCTGATCTCAACGATCAAACGCCTGCGCACCGAAGGTAATGAACTTCGGTCGGCCATCTACCAGGGCGCGGTTACCAGACTGCGGCCGGTGTTGATGACCGCCCTGGTGGCGGCGTTCGGTTTTGTCCCGATGGCGATCTCGACCGGCGTCGGTGCCGAAGTGCAACGACCGTTGGCGACAGTGGTGGTCGGCGGCATTATCACATCGACCGCCCTGACCCTGATTGTCCTGCCGGTCTTGTATTCAATGTTTGGGAAGAAAACTAAAGGAGAAACGTAATTGAAATCGCAGGCATATGGCCGTTGTGGTCATATGCCTGCCATTATTTTAATGCCCGCCCGGGTGCTCCCCCTTTACAGTGCATCCAGCGCGGCACCCAGTAGCGCAATCGGCGTCAGGAAACCGCCGGCCAGAATGTCATGAATGATATTGCAATCATAGTGATAAATCATCGGTCGGCAATCGCCGAAAATTCCCTCAATATAAAACCGCATCCGATACATCCTGATCATATCCCCATGACTGACCGAATAAATCGTCCCCATCCGCCCGGACGGTGAAGCTATAAGATAGGCCCGGTATTCAAACTGATGATAACCGTCCAGGTGGCTGTTATAAGAATATGAAAACTCGTCGAATTTCCCCCCGATCTGAAATCCGGCTGATACCCCGGAATTATCCAGCCTGTATTCCTGAGGATAATCAACAACCTCAAATAACGAGGATTGACCTCCTATGAATGGTGACCAATAGAGATTCAGAGGGATATTGAATTTCCTGCGGATATCCAGACCCAAATACGTGAACGACCGAGAGTCATCCTGATCCTCATTATCAGAATGCGGAGCCGATCCGATCAGGCCGAAATACAAATGCCCTCGCCACGCTCGCCAGAGGCCCACAAGACCACCCTCCGCTTCGGCTTCAATACTTCCCTCTATCGTTCGCACCTCCGACGGCAAAACCGATCTGTCGAACGATGCCATCCCCACACTTAACGTCACTCCCCAACTGGCTGGGGGATATATATAAAACGGCCTGGTAATAACGGTATCCAACCGTTGCTGAGTGATTCTGGTTTCGTTTATGCGAAAAGAATACTTCTGCACATAATCATCGACATTGACATACCGCAACTGACCCGCGATACGGGGCCTGTCATCAATCCATGCTTCCCCGCCCGGCATTGCTTCCGTGGTCATTGGATCATCTCGTGTGAATATTAATGAATCAGACAAGCCACCGGTATCCGAGGACGGCAACCGAAAAAACAGGGAGTCGATTTGAATCTGTAATCCGGCATCGAAATATATGAGATCGTAATCAACTGTCAGGGTGTCGTTATCTTTTTTTATCTTCACCTCACCCTGAAGCTCCGGTCCCGGTGGCAGACAGCCATAATATAATAAACAGGCAAACAGGATTGCAATAATCCGCAACAAATCTCCAATCTCCCACTTATGTAACCGAAATTTCACCATGAACCATGATCGCTCATTTTAGCAAAACCATCTTTTTCGAAGCCGTATGAGTATTCGTCTTTATGCGATAAAAATACACGCCACTGCAAACGTCACTGCCATCCCACCGATATTGATGCGTTCCGGCGGCAAGATATTCGTCCAGTAACGTCGCCACTTTCTGACCGGCGAGGTTGAAGACCTCAAGTTTCACATCGGTTCCCTTCGGCAAACTGAAAGAAATGGTCGTGTGCGGGTTGAACGGATTGGGATAGTTCTGACCCAGTGCAAAAGTCAGGGGAAGCGGTTCAGAATCAATCCTGACCGGTGCCCCCTCGTACGTCGCCAGTTCAACCGTGACAACCTCACCATCAATCTGCAAAAAGGCGCCGCTGAAACTACACCCCTTCTCCATACTGTAAACCAGCACATGGGTAAGATCTTCAGCCTTGTCATAAACGTATTTGTGTTCCATCTGTGTGGCCAGGAGAATCGGGTTAACTGCTCCCTTGCAGACAAGATACGCCGCGCCCAGCACGATATCGACCGACAGCACCCCATCATGATCCGTCAACTCGGCAACCACCGGGGAGAGCTTCGGTATCGCGACCGCATCACCCACGATGATGCGGATCAGGTACGTCAGATCGGCAACCGACAGCGGAATCCCATCGGCATTGACATCCGAGGCCGCAACCTGCCCTTCCGCGTTGACCGTAAAGGCACTCATACCATAGATGAAGTAATTGACAAGAACCGTCGCATCCGCAACTTCATGCGCGATACCGTTAAGGTTGAGATCGCCGCGAGCATCAATGGAATCCGCGCAGATAATGTCAATTCCCCCGTTTGAAAAATCAAGAAACCTTACCGCCGAGGGTTTCTGGGGATCGGGATTCAGGCAGGAATCAGGCGCCCCGACAAAAGGAATCCGGGCAGTCTCGGGGAAGAAATCATTATCTCCCTCATCCCACACCAGATTCCCCTCGAAATCCATAACACGATAATCGATATATGCCATGTCGCCACTTCGATCGGTTATCATATTATCGCCGCAATCGGACCAGAAGAAACTGATTGGAACAAACTGACATTCATAAGTCCGATCATTTGAAACCAAAAACTGGATGTTAGCCAGGTCTTTGGGATCGGAATCAAGAGGCGCATAACAGGACGGATGGTTGGGACCGTCATTGGACTCGGCCAGGGCGATAATACGCAGAAGACCCGATGGACAGGCGTCGCCGCAATTCCCGTCAATTCCATGGCGATACGTGAAATACTCCCAACCACAATCCTCAAGCAACTGCCCGGGAGTTACATCTATCGGAACAATGACCGAGGCATCGTACGAAATGAGAAAATCAAAACCACCCATCTCATATTCATAACCCGCCGTCGAAATCGTCACAGTCTCATAGTGCCCCTGATACGAATCGTGGGTCTTCTCAATATTGATCACCGGCCCGCACAAATCATCCGCGCAAATAACATGGATTCCGCCGTTAAGGTAGGTGACATTGCGAATCGGATTGGTGGATGTAAACACGGGAAAACAATTATCCGGCACACCTCCCGCCGATGGCACAGTGCCGCTGAAATCGGTCAGATTGGCGCGATCACCGAATGGCCCGCCCGGTTGCGACAACCAGTGATCATATACGGAATAATTGACATAATTCTCCTTTCCGTCTTCGTGCATGATCCAATTATCATCGCATTCCTCCCAGCAGAATCGAATCGGCGAAAACTGGCACTCATAATTGTGATCGTTCGAGAGACGAAACCGCATGATCGCAAAAGTGTCATGCTCATCGCGGGGGCAACACTCACGGGCATTATCAAGCCCGTCCAACTCCTGAACAGCGACAATGCGGACCACCCCCGTACCACAGGGAGGCGGATTGGTTCCGAAACGGTAAAAGAAATACTCCCAGTTGCAATCGGGGCCGATTATCCCGCCGGGAATGACTTCAACCGGTGTAAGCAATTGATTGTCAAAAACAATATGAAAATCGAAACTGCCAAGACAGGTGCAAAATTTGTCATTAAATATGCTGACATTCTGATACGTGCCAGGAATGCACTCGGTTGGTTCCTCAATCCGAGCGACAACCGGTGTTCCGAAACAAAGATTGTCAAACGCCAAGCCCACCTTCGTACCCGTTCCCGCGAATCTAAGCACCAGTTTCTTAAACGGAGCGCCGGGCGCCAGATGCCAGCCGGTCGGAACCGCATCGGTAATACCGCTGGGTTTTGCGGGAAGCAGGAGCGGGGTACCCACCGGGCTCCAATTATCCTTGTGGGCCGTTATGCTCCAGGATTCATTGGCGTCTATGTCAATGATTTCACCGTACGCCTCATCCACCCAGTGATCGAAGTCTATTATCAGACCGTCCGGGTTGGGTCCAACGACCCCATCATCGGTCAAAAACATACATCCCACACGATCCTGCCATTCAACTAGGGGCATATTAAATTCGGTGGGAATTAGAACATTACAGCCAATGTTGACTATATTATCCCCATAGAATGCGGTGGGCTCATTTACACCCGCACCCACCCGGGCGATCTGCGGATGAGTGGTTTGCGTTTGCGTTCCGTCAAAACGCCAGAACGTAACCCCGTACTTCGATCGATACTGATCATAGATAATCATGCCGTCAGTCGTGGGCGTACCGTCCGGCAGTGTCTCAAAATCAATACAGCACTCATCGGGTTCAACCGACATGTATATCGTGACCTTCTCAAGCGTCAGTAGCGCCCAGCAGGTCGACAGAACATAATTATTATCAACATGGGCATCCCAATAGCTCGGCCCCCAGGAACCGTTACCATTCTGGTTGAGCACGATATAATCGGAAACCTCATTGTACCAATCGATTATCGGGGTCGAGCAGATATGTTTGAGGCGAAATGATTCGAGCCCTTTCATCATTGTGAACATTGCGTGGTATACTCCTATCCAACCCACGGGATAGGGATTCAGGGAAACCGTGTTCCAGTTATTGCAAATATAAGCGATGGCATCCTGAACGCGCGGGGTGGAAACCAGGTCACCGTACCACGACATTTCAAAAAGCAGATTACCCGTTTCGAGAATATTGATAATATTGTCAACCGGCGTGTAATGCGAACCACCGTTGGCATCCTGAATATAATCAATCCACCCGCCGGGATCACCCAGACGATCCCTCACGAATTGCGGAACCGGCAGGCTGAAACCATTGGGAAACGGCACCTCGGAATAGGCCAGCGCCATGCTGGCGTATCCGCTGTTGGATTGGTCACCGTTGGTAAACGCATCATACCCCCAGGAACCGATGTAACTCCCGCTCGATTTCTGGATAAAAACCAGCCAGTTCATGGCATCTTCGGCAACCTCATGATATGTCCAGCCGGACAAAGGGAAAGTCGACGGGATATTCACGATTCGATTCGGAGTCGTGCTTTGCACGATTGCCATTAACGCAATCGATGTTTCATAGTTCAATTTGGTTCCGAATGTCAGACCACGCCCATCGCCGTCGGTATCCGCCGCACCGCTGAGTCCGGTCACAATCGTGCCATTCTTGAAAATAAAATCAAGCCCCCTTTCGACCACGTCGTGGTACTGGTAATTCAAATCGAATGGCGATGCATACCCCCGCCTCAGTGCTTCATGTTCAAATTTCAAAACCGCCAATCCGGTCTGGCCGACCTTGTAATCGGTCCCCCATGAACCATAATCGGTCGACGATGCATTCTTGTCCTGTTGCGTCTCCAGCCAGGCCAGGCCGTCACTGATCGCGGACTGGATTTGTGCCGGGGTCGCGGCCCTGGAGGACGTTTGAAGCATCAATAAAGACGCAAGAATTGCCACCTTTAACACAGTCTTCATCGGGTCTCCCTCCCAGATATGTTGATCATGTGTTGGCTCTCGGATATACCCCGTGCCCGGTAATGCAAACACGCACCGCTTTCCGATATGGCACCAGGTCATTCCGACAGCCGGCACATTGCCATATGTACCATCTGTTAATCTGACTTACACTAAGGCGAAAAAACATGAATGCGTAAAATTGCCGATGAAATTTCTCCAAAAACCAGGTGTTTGATAATATCTGATAGTCAAATATACGGTCATCGACCTTATTTGTCCAGATACTTATGACAACTCCGATTCAAACATCGCCGGTCCACAGCCGTAATACCCCGCGCCACCCACCTTATCAGAGGATCCGCTCAAATCGTGCTGAATGACAGTACCATGTACTTTCCGATGAAGGAGCATCTCGTTGAATGCCGAATATTATCCAACAATACGTAAGGCCAGATACGGAACAATGTTGAATAAGAATATGCAGGCCTTATAGAAGGCCATATTTTTGTAGTGAATCGCATCGAACCTTTCAACTGATAATTCGAATCCCTTCCCGTGAATTCGATATATCAGATCATGAGCCAGTAAAAACACCAATCCATACAGTAACAGTAACCCGATATTAATCACTGCACACCAGGCCAATACATCACATATGATTTCAATTGCCATGTTCCTCTCCTCTGCGATATTTAAGATTGCACAATGCCGAGAATTCTAACATCGATGGATTCTACCCGCGATCAGGACGGCGTATGATCCGGTTGGATCAGCATCCTTGCCATCTGCCCCCATCGACAGATCACCTTATTCCGATTATCGCCATCCCAAAGTCCGGTGAATTGATCACAAAATAGAAAACATAAACTTGAAATGCAAATTTGATTTAAACATATAAATATGCTTATTAAATCGCAGGAAGGACAATCAACCTGGATGACTATGGATCATTTTGCCCGGGTGGAGGTGGCGGGGGAGAATCCCCTGGTCGTGGTTGATTGCCGGGAGGCGGGAGAGGTCTGCCCGGAGGTCCCATGTCCGGCCCATTCTTGGGTCTATTCCGCATTCTTTCTCTATCAGTAACCATCCGCTGCAATTCTTCATCGTTCAAATGCGGCACCAAATCCAGATATAGAACTTCCAACAGAGAATCCATCTCCAGACGGTGTTTGACATTCAGTGCTTTAAAAAGCTCAAAATGATATTCCAATATCGCTCTGACAGTATCCTTTTTTTCACCTTTGATATCCATAACATGATCAAAATGCCGGATAAAACTCTGTGGATTAATACGGTCGGGCTGTAAGTTCGGATGATGCGGTGGTATCAATCCTCTTCCCAGAACACCCACCAAAATACCGATAAGAAGGGTGATGATTATTATTAAGGCTGATTTCGTTTGAATATTCACCTCTAATCTCCCAACAATGATTCCAGCGGAGTTTCATAAAGACTAATTTCACGTTCTTCATAAATACCAAAAGCTGAAGTCAAACTTACATCTTTTGCCATATACAAATTGAATGCCGTAAGTAGAATTACCGCAACGGCACCAATTATAGCAATTGGCTTGAAGAGATGTTTCAAATATACAAAAAACTGTTGTGATTCTGTCTCGGTTTTTTCCACGTCATCTATACGTTGCATTACACGTTCCGCAAATTGCGTTTTGAAATGAGCTTCTTCCTGAAATCCTATCATACCGCGCAGTTTTTCTATCTGTATTTTTTCATTCCGAAGCTCTTCTGATGTCTTCAGGGCGTCTTCCAGTTGTATCTTTTCAGAATCAGTCAGTTCGGAGTCAAATGACAAGTAGAGTAACTTCTTTAGCTTTCTATCCATTTGCTCACTCCTGCATGGGGGGCCAATAAATTCCTCATTTTTTCCTGGGCTCGAAAAAGCCGCGAGGTTACCGTCCCAATCGGGACTTCAAGCAATTTGGCCGTCTCTTCCGTCGAATAACCCTCCATTAATCTCAGTATCAGGACAATTCTATATTCTGCTCGAATTTTCTGCAATGCCCATCGAATCAAATCCTTGTTTTCAAATGACGTCTCCGAGTTTCCTGAATCCAGGATATCACCGATACTATCGGAATCATCCCTTGAAAAAAGAGAAAATATACTCTTGCGGCGTTTCAATTCATTTAAAGATAAATTTATCGCTATTCGCGTAACATAAGTAACAACAGTGCTTTCCCCCCTGAATGAACCCAGGGCTTTGTAGAACCTGACAAAGGTCTCCTGCCCGACATCATCGGCTTCCGGACATTCTCCCAGCATGCCGATTACTGTCGCTACGATGCGGGGTTCCAAGCGCATAATAAGTTCCTTGAAGGCCTGTTTGTTACCTTTTTGAGCCGCTTTTACAAGTTGCTCATCAGAAATATTGTTCATCCAGTCTTACTCACTAATTAGACAGAAGAATATCAGGACACATTTCCGTTCTTAGTGATAGACAACTGGTTTTAACAAAAGACTACTGCAATTCTTAACCTCATGGATTATCGATCATAATTGTATGTATTGCGATGCTATTCATTGACATTGCGGCTCCGGTCCCGGGGGATCACAATATATGAATTCAATCAAGTAAAGGATATCAAGCAGGTTAACATCGCCATCCGCATTGACGTCACCAGAGTCCAAAGGATCCGGCTCGGGACCTGGCGGATCGCCATAAATATATGAGATCAATGATAATATGTCGAGTAGATTAACATAGCCATCGGCATTCACATCACCACATATGAAATTATTACAATCATTTGCCGAACCGGGAGTATCGGTATTACAAAACATCCAGGTTTCGCTTCCATCAGGACAACGGCCGTAAGAAGTATCGGTCTTTTGCTCCTCGAATGTCACTGAGTTGATTATTCCATTTCCGGAGACAACCGTATTGAACAAACCGATTTCCTCGCCGGAGGCACTGAGTTTAAAATTAGTGTGATAATCACCAAGCGATTCAGCATCGTCAGCCCAAAATGTCACATAGTCACCGGCTCCGATCGTAATCCCGTCCGGAATCTCCCACATCATTGGATTACCGAGATCATCGGTCAAAAACATACCACTCAGGTCTATTGCTTCTGTCCCCGCGTTGTATAGCTCAAACCAGTCGGAGTAACTATCGCCATCGGGATCATAATGGGCGGCTTCATTATCCGCCATAAATTCATTTATATAGATCAATAGTTCTGACGCGCCAACTTCATATGAATATTTCAGCACATTTGGATCGACCGGATCAAAAGTGACTTTTCCTGAATCATCATAAGCGATAATGTAATATTCGACAAGCGTACCAGCGGTTTGCGGTGGAATCGATGAACCATAAATATCATCGTCGGCCAGAGAATCATGGTGATTACCATCGTCAAACATATTGGCTGTTCCCTGGACGCCATCAATATAATACCCCAGAGTGACTGCAAAAACAGAGTGGTCATCTGTCACTTTGGTTGAAAAATGGACGGTGTCGCTCGGCGTAACAATGTCAGGACTCCGCAATGTCCACTCTATTTCCGGAGGAGAATTTACGTTATCATTGTTAGAAGCTCCGGGAGTCGGGTTATAAAAATACTGCCAGTTATTGGTTCCATTGGGATAACGACCGTACGACGTATCCGTGGTTTGTAGCCCGAAATCGTAACTGTCAATTATTTCATTTCCATCCGCCAGTCGACCGAACAGCCCAATCTCCTCGCCGTCGCCATTCAGTTTAAAATTGGTATGCAATAAACCGTCTTCTTCATCATTATCGCACCAAACAAGGAGAAATCCGCCGGATTCCAAAGCGGTATCGGGAAAAGCCCACTGGGTCGTGTTAGCCAGATCATCGGTTAAAAATATCCCGCCCATTTCAACAGGATCAGGACCGGGATTGTAGATTTCAACCCAGTCTTCATAGGTCCCTGTTTCATCCTGAATGGTACTGTCATTAATAGCCATAAATTCGTTTATAAAGAGAATGACTTCTTCAGGTTCTTCCGGATTTTGATTCTCTGTGCCCGGCGTTGCCATACTTAACAACTGCCAGCCACCACTTCCATTTTCCCATCGTCCCCAACTGATGTCATTGGGAAGGACAGGAAATGTAACCTGGTCGATTATAACCGCACCATCCACCAGGTAAACCTCTTCACCATCGGAGTCGAGTTTAAACGGGGCATGAAGACTACCTTCACCCGGTTCTTCATCGGCCCAGACAACAATATATTCTCCCGGTGCCAGAGTCGTATCGGGAAAAATAAAATCCGCCTGACCCTCCATATGATCGGTCAGCCCGAGCCCCAGAAGATTTATAGAGGCGGTTCCGACATTGGCCACTTCAATCCAATCCTCATAATCTCCAAGTTCATCGGCTATGGACGAATTATTGTTTGCCATCAATTCGTTCAACACCAACCCTTCTATTGGCGTCCAGGTGCCGATTTGACCCTGCAAGTACGTATCTCGTGTCCGTATGAAAGATTCCAGCCCCGGAATAAGACGCCCCGGCGGCGGCCCACCCGAAGCGTATATATCCGAGCTTATTGCGTTTTCGAACTGCGTCGTCGTGAACATGTTGTTCGTTTCCATATATACATATGGCCTGATTAAATCTCTCAATTCTTCCATGCGAGCCAAAAGAGTATCCGGTTGAGCGGCCCCGGCCATTAACTTTTTCATATGCCCCAAATACAAATCATTATAAGTGGAAATTTGCCATAAACGCTCCGCCAGAGGACGCTCCTCGCCCCATTGAGTATTGACCCAAAATGGGCTGAGTTGCTTCATCTGTGTCGACGATAGATTGTACTGATTGAAAATGCCCCAGGCCTCGTTCTGATCCCATTTGGCAAAAACCACGCGGCTGTCCAGATCGCGGTGATAGAAATAATAATTAACGCAACGGCCGATATAGCTATCAAGGTTAACCACGAAATTATCAATGGCAATCATCGCCATCGCCGAGTTGACATCGATAAGATTATGAAGAGTATCGGGGAGATCCGTCAAGGCCGTGTTGTTCAGTTTGTCGGTCAATTCAACCAGTGCAGACCAATCATTAATATCCTCATTGGTCTTCAGTTCATAATCATCGTAATAAGACGATTCAGTTACGCCCAGATACTCCAATGAACCGTGCGGTTCACCTTTCCAGAGGTTTCCCTCTTCACCGGGTCCGAATCGGCTCTCAATGAACTCCTGGTCAAACTGCTCGATAAGAACATAAAGCCCCCAGTAGGTGCCATTGATATAGACCGCCGCATAATTTGTCCGCTCGGTCGGAAGCCCGACTGCATCGCAAAGCTCATAAGCACATTTTTCTCTAACCAGACTGGGATCAAGAAAACCGTTATTCAAATTCAGTTTGTCCAGTCCGTATATTGTCTGCCCCGGTGTGTATTCATCGATATCCAGCTTAAATGACTTTTTATAACCGTTGTATGACATATAACTGCTATTGCCTTTGAAACGAACACCGATATCATCAAAGTGCACGGTTCCCCAATCGAATTCGGCCTCGATGTATGGAATATCTTCGTAATGCTCGTAGTTATATGTTAATTGATTCCACCAATCGGTCTGGTGAAAAGTCAGATGTATTTCATGAACCGCATCACCGTCGAAAAGCGGATGATCCGCCGGTTCCAGCGCGGCCATTGATACCCCCGGCAAGAGCATACATAATACCAGTAATACAATAATCGTATTTACCTTCATAACAACTCCCAGTGATTGAAAGGTTGACATTTGCGCTCCCTATATTCGTTCCTCATCGAAGAATAAATTGATTTGTTTGACACCATTGGCTTTCTGTAGTCTTTGTATGAACTCGTTGTTCTGCCGCTCATTCTTGAGCTTTATGTAATATGACAACTCGATTATACCCGGGTCGCCGATTGATCGCGCGTTTATGACATTATGCCGCCGACAGTACTGTTTAATAACCGGCAGATACGATGGCGTCTCACTTCCATTGGATGAAAACATGAACTGAAGCAGGTATTCTTTCTGATCGGGTGATGATATCCCGATTTTCGATAACAATAGTACGATTAAACTGATAAACAGCGTTCCGATAATGGCGATTTTATGATAACCGACTCCCGCCGCCAGACCGATGGATAGACCGAAAAATATAAAGACTATATCTTGAGTATCCTTGATGGCGGTACGAAAGCGAATTATTGACATGGCGCCAACCAGGCCGAAAGCCCTGGCCAGGCTGTTGCCGATGACCATGATGACTATCGAAGTAATCATGGCCAGAAGAACGATCGAATTAATAAAGGCAAGTGAATAACCGGGGCCCTTGTATGTTTTGCGATAAAGCCAGGAAATAAACAAGCCACACAGCAATGCTACCAGTATATTAATAAAAATATCCGACGCCGATGTTGGAAAGAGATCGATATTTTGGAATTCATCCAGCATAGGCTGTATTCCTTTCATTCTTTTGAACAGTTGAATATGGGGTTAAATTTGAGGCGGAAATCAACTGATGAATGTTGTCGGTGAAATTGCCGGCATCAAGACAATTGGTATATTTTGAAATTGCCAGTCTCGGTATTGAAAACCCGGTGATGATCGATTTCAACCAGCCCGGTAACGTCCCGTAAAATTTCACTTCCAGTATGAAATTTCTGTTCAATACGCCTTTCAACCGGGTATCATTGAACAGCATGTCATAATCCGGGAAAACGGCGGTCCGTAAGTTTTTATCCAGGGTGATTCGCAAATATGAATTATATTTCCCCAAGTACGCCTCGCGGTCATAAACAACCAATGTGCTGGGGCGCAACCTGTTGGAATGATAATAAAATAAAAACCGCCGCATATCCGCCCGGTCCCCTTCGCCGGAGGGAACCAAAACATCTTCGATGGCCCTGCCCCCAAGCAAAGACGGTAAATCCCGATACTGCAGACGAGCCCGGTTTTTGCTGATGAAATTGATAAATTTGCGTTTGATTTCAAGAAAAACAAGACTGTCCGGATGCCCCGAATTGTATCCTCGTATACGAAATTTCAACCGTGACTTAACCCCGGCAATTTTCTGACCGTAACAATTACAGTGCGAATTATCCAGATATATACTGCGGACCGTGTATTCACCGTTTTCTCTGAGTCCGGCAAAAGGATCAATCTCTACATAACGGTCTATCGCCACCCGGATTCTGTCCAGATACTCGCAGGGTACCAGATATTTGTATTCCAATCTGCCCGTCGTCATCATTGTGTCACCAGAGAATTAAAGATTCTTGTCAGATATTCACGGGGAGTAATGGCCCGGCAGGCGATAACACATCTGGCCAGCATCCCTTGCAGGTTCTCATGCGAGGAATGGTCAAATTGTGCCACCGCAAATATGGTTTCTTTATCACCTAATACATGAACCCTGTTGTCAATGGCCGTTATTTTGCCTTGTACATCGCTATTAAATTTATATGATTTCATTGTTACATTCTGGCCAATTATCACATTGGGGTAATCATTTCGTCTGATTGGAACAACGACAATGGAAGTCGAAGTATCATATACAATCAGGATGGTGTCGCGCGAATATGATTTTGAAACGATACCGCTTATCGGAGAAACAATCGAGAAGGATTTCTTCCTTCTCTGTATCACTTCGATATTTCTTCGAAGTCCGTTTATTTTGGATTTGATCAGATCCACCTCGGCGGGGCTGTCGCCTGATTTCACCGCATCCAGCCCGGCTTGGGCGATTTTGACCTGAATTTTAAGAAGCTCCATTTCACTTTCGACCAGCTCAAACTCTTCAAGAGAAATCAGGTTCTTTTCCCGGAGTTTCTTTAATCTTGCAAACTGCTTTTTCCTTTCGGACGACTCTGTCTTTGCATATGCGAGATCGTTTTCGGCTTTGAGAACCAGTGCCTCCTTTTCACCGGAGCGGCTTACATTCAAAGAAGCTTCGATTATCGCAAGCTCCGCCTCAAGCGCAACCAACTGCTCCTCGGTCTCACTGGAATATATCGAGCCGATCGTGTCCCCCTCGATTACATGGCATTCATCCAATGAATCCAGGGTGAATTTCATCACCCCCTCACGGGCGAATTGAGTAACACTGTATTCCTTATTTAGGCCTGATTTGAAATCGATCACACTGCTTACAAGCTGGCCGTCGGTTTCTCGAGACAACACCCACTTTTGAGCGGGAAATATTTTGCCGGTAGCTGTAACGGAGTAAGGAATCCTGACGGGTAATATTGCGATTATAGAGATTAAAACTAAGATTATTACAGTACCATACATTAAACGACTTGAGTTTTTAAGATTATGCCAGAAAAACGAATGCATACTATATCCCCGCTACAAGATTTAAATATCCCGTCAAATTCCATATATTTGACAACAGAGGATTTCTCTTTACTTCAAGTATTTCAAAAATTCCCACTTTATAAAACCACGCCGCAACATCGGGTCTCTTCGGTCCGGATTCGGCTGAAACACAACAATCAACCCTGGATTCGTGAAGAGCAGATCGACTCACAAGTGCAGGATTTTCTAAAAGCTATCGAAATCGATGATAAAACGGTAAATGATATCATACGTGCACTTAAGAACAGCTATCAAGATGAGAAGCGATTCCGCCGGAATGAAGTCGACAGACTTCAAAAACGATACGATGACTTGCAAAAGCGTCTTGACAAATCGTATGAAGATCGTCTTGATGGTGTTATCGATGATCGCTACTGGCGCGACATAAGTACAAAATGGCGCGAGGAGCAGGATCAGATAACATGCATGTTGAATCAATTGACTAACGCAAATCGCGATCACATCGAACAAGCCATAGAAATCTTAGAACTGTCGCAAACGGCGTATTCCCTTTACCTTGAGCAGAATTCCGTCGAAAGGCGTAAATTGTTGGGACTTTTACTCTCGAACTGCACCATTGACGGGCTAACTCTCTGTCCCACATACAAAAAGCCCTTCAACTTGATCGCTGAAGGGCGTGAATTGCAATCTAAGCTCCCCGAACCATGCAAAACTCAGAACTTTTGCGATGATTTTGGAGTTGAAATGACTGAATTATCCTCCCAATAAACTATTATAGGGCTTTTCAGCCCGTGGGGGAATATCTGAAATATACCATACAGTCTTTAATCCTGACCATCAGGCTCGTAACCCGAAGGTCGGAAGTCAAACCCGCGACAACCCCTCAAAATCTACCGCACCCAAAAGGCAATTGAATTTTGAGTTGGTTTTGACTTGAAATTATCAAAACGGTAGTATAAGTTTAAATAACCCGTTAAAAAGGCCTGACTTACAAAATTGAGGAGCCAGCATGGCATCTGTTATTCGGTATTATGAAGGAATCGACTCCGTCGCCGTAATCGGCAATTATTTGCCCCGCCTGTGCGGTATTGCGACATTCACCACTGATCTTGTTGAGGCCTTATCGGCAGAAGCGCCCGATATTAACTGCTGGGCGGTTGCCATGAATGACAAACCCGAGGGATATGCATATCCCGGAAAAGTGCGATTTGTAGTCAACCAGAACAGACTTGCCGATTACAGTGTGGCATCGGAGTTTCTAAATATCGGCCAGACTGATATTGTTTGCGTGCAGCATGAATACGGTATTTTCGGCGGGCCGGCCGGTAGCCATCTCTTGAAACTTCTCGGAGAGCTTCGCATGCCGATCGTGACAACGCTACATACGGTGTTGAAAGATCCCGCCCCGGAATATCGTGAAGTCATGTATAAGCTGGCTGACCTGTCCGATAAACTGATCGTGATGAGCCGGAAAGCTTGCGATTTCCTCAAAGATATTTATGCGGTTCCAGAGGAGAAAATAACGTTCATCCATCATGGTATACCGGATATGCCTTTCATCGATCCAAACTTCTACAAAGACAAGTTCGGCGTGGAAGGCAAAAAGGTCCTTCTCACATTCGGCCTTCTTTCGCCCAATAAGGGTATTGAAAATGTGTTGCAGGCGCTACCGTCCGTCATCAAAGAACATCCCGACGTTATCTACATTATCCTGGGAGCAACACATCCGAATATTATAAAAGCGCATGGGGAGGAATACCGTATCAGCCTGCAACAGCTTGTGCGCAAACTCAATATCAGCGATCATGTCATTTTTCATAACCGGTTTGTCGAACTGAAAGAGTTGTGTGAGTTTCTCGGCGCCGCTGACATATATGTAACCCCCTATCTTGAAGAAGGCCAGATTACATCCGGGACGCTCGTCTATGCCATGGGAACCGGCAAAGCAGTTATTTCAACTCCGTACTGGTATGCAACCGAGATGCTTGCCGAAGGAAGGGGAATTATCGTTCCATTCAATGACCCTGATGCCATAGCGGAACATATTAACGACCTTTTTACCAACGATGTAAACCTGCATGCGATGCGCAAGAAGGCCTATATGTTTTGTCGCGAGGCGATCTGGAGGGAGGTATCCCGAAGATATCTCGAGGTTTTCAGCGAGGTTCAGCTCAACCGTTCCCGGCACCCCCGCCCCCGACACTTGTATATTGAAAACATCAAATCCATCACAAAATTCGAGCTCCCGGAGTTGAAGCTTGATCATCTGAAAAACCTGACCGATGATACTGGTATCTTGCAGCATGCCACCCATACCGTTCCGGATCGTGACCATGGCTACTGCACCGATGACAATGCCAGAGCGCTGATGGTTGCTGCCATGGGCCGGGAATATCTGGTTGCAGAAGGCATGTGTTTCGATTCGCTCTGTAGCCAGTATCTCAGCTTTCTGCTGCATTCCTTCAGTGTCGAGAAGGGGAGATTTCGTAATTTCATGACCTATGAACGGCAGTGGACTGAGGAGGTGGGTTCCGAGGATGCTCACGGCAGAGCGCTCTGGGGGATTGGCCAGTCTGTCCATTTTCTTGGCAATCCCGGACAGATGGCAATGAGCATGACGCTTTTCAACAACGCGATAAAAGCTGTGGAACACTTTAAATCACCCCGAGCTATCGCTTTTGCCCTCGTGGGTATTCACGCCTACTTGCATAAATTTTCAGGCGACAGTGAAGTACGCAGAGTTCGAGAAATCATTGCAAACAGGCTTTTCGATCAGTTTAAAAACAATGCAACAGAAAGCTGGCCCTGGCTGGAAAACGCTCTAAACTATGCCAATGGAAAGCTACCACACGCCCTGCTCCTATCCGGCCAGTGGATGCAGCGCAGTGATATGGTCGAAATGGGACTCAGATCGCTCAAATGGTTGCTCACTATCCAGACCGAAGACAACCACCTCGTACCCATCGGCAATAACGGATGGTATGAGAAAGGCGGCACAAAGGCCCGATTCGATCAGCAGCCCATTGAGATTAATGCCATGATCGGAGCTTGTGTCGAAGCCTTTAATATCACCAGCGACAAAACATGGATCAACAATGCTGTCATGTGTTTTAACTGGTTTCTTGGACAAAACGACCTGAATATGCCGCTTTATGATCCAAAGACTGGCGGCTGCCGCGACGGGCTGATGGCTGACGGCATCAACCAGAATGAAGGTGCCGAGTCGACGCTTGCATGGCTACTTTCGCTTATGACTTTTCAGAAGCTCTATGCCGACGAGATTCTAAGACAACCATCGTCCCAATCAACCGGTTAGCATAAAGGATTGGTCTTGCGCATTGCGATGCTCTCACCGATTGCCTGGCGCACGCCACCGCGACACTACGGTCCATGGGAAAGTGTTGTCTCCCAATTGACCGAAGGGTTGGTATCGCGCGGCTATAATGTTACCCTTTTCGCAACTGGCGATTCGGAAACAAGCGGCAAGCTTCATGCCGTTTGCGCGCGGGGCTATGAAGAGGATCATTCCATTATGTCAAAAGTATGGGAGTGCCTTCACATTTCGGAACTCTTTGAGCATGCTGAAGAGTTTGACATTATCCATAATAATTTTGACTTTCTACCGTTGACCTATACCGGTCTTATTACCACCCCGGTCGTTACCACCATTCACGGTTTTTCATCGCCCGGGATTCTGCCGGTTTACAAGAAATACAACCGCAAAGTGTTCTATGTTTCCATCAGCGACGCCGATCGGTCGCCAGATCTTGACTATATCAAGACTATACATCACGGTATAGATATAAGTCAGTTTGATTTTCGGCCTGAACCGGACGATTATCTGCTCTTTTTCGGGCGCATTCACCATGACAAGGGCGCCAGAGAGGCCCTTGAAATTGCCAGGGCCTGCAACAAAAAGCTGATATTGGCGGGAATTATCCAGGATGATACCTACTATCACCAGTACATCGAACCACACCTGGACAACAACAATGTTGTTTATGCCGGTAGCGTCGGGCCGGTCCGGCGCAACCAGCTTCTTGGCAAGGCAACCGCGCTTCTGCATCCAATCAATTTCAATGAGCCTTTCGGCCTGTCTGTTATAGAAGCCATGGCTTGCGGTACACCGGTGATCGCTCTCAACAGGGGAAGCATGCCCGAACTCATAGAAAACGGCAAGAATGGTTTTCTCGTGAATACAGTGAATGAGGCGATAGACGCTGTTGCACATATTAGAGATATTGAGCGAGCATGTTGCCGTCGCCACGTTGAACAGTATTTCACGACCAACACTATGGTTGAAAAGTACATTCAGGTCTATGAAACCATTCTCGAGAGAATGATAGAAAAGGAACACCGGGGCTGACTATGACTATTCAAAATGCCATCGTAAAACGCTATAATAAAAACCCGATCCTCACAAAAGACGATGTTCCCTACCCGGTAGCCACGGTGCACAATGCTGGCGTCGTCAAACATAACGACCGCTACATTATGCTTTTCAGATCGCACAGGTATAACGGGCGCTCCATCATCGGAAGAGCTGACAGTGATGATGGTTTCTCTTTCACGGTTCATCCCAGACCTTTTCTCACACCTGCAACGGACAACACATTTGCGGAATATGAAGAGTTCGGAGTTGAAGACCTCAGGATCTGTCCCATAGAGGACGACTACCTGCTTACCTACAGCGCATATTCACGTCACGGCGTTCGGATTGCTCTTGCGCGCACCAGGGATTTTGAACAAGTTGAACGGGTCGCGCTTATAACCCAGGCCGATCTTCGCAACGTCGTCATTTTTCCAGAAAAGTTCGGTGGCCGCTATGCGCGTCTTGACCGGCCACATTCCGAGATTTCACCCTGGTCTATCTGGATTTCCTATTCCCCCGACCTGGTTCACTGGGGCGATTCACGGGTGATTATGAAGACGGTTCCTTATCACTGGGATGAAATGAAAATCGGTCCCGGTGCACCGCCCTTCAGAACCGACAAGGGCTGGTTGCATATTTACCATGGAGTGTTTAAGACTATGGCTGGTGCGGTGTATCGCCTTGGTGTGGCCCTGCACGATATTAATGATCCGGCAATAATCATCGGCGTTTCCGATCAGTGGATATTGCAGCCTGAAGCCCCCTGGGAGGTTAGCGGCTATGTGCCTAATGTCGTTTTTACATGCGGAGCCGTTCCTGAAGACGACGGCACGGTAAAAATATACTGGGGCGGTGCTGATACCGTCATGTGCGTCGGCACGGCAGTGATTGATGACCTTGTACAGTTATGTCTTACAAATACCAGGTCAGCACTGTAAAAAAGGCAAACGGACATTCTTAAGCCGCTATATTTATCAAAGAACCGTGTCCGATGACCGATAATATACTATGCCAAAGATAAAACGCAAAAAGAAGAAAATCCAGGGTGACCCCAAACGTGTCATTGCCAGGCCTCATATGCCCGACGGCGTATATCGCATACATAAAATCATTCAACGCATAGTTGATTTGCCTGATACAACCGCCGAAAAACTGCTTGGACAAATAATGCTTGATTTTTCAGAACGACACAGAGATATCAAACGCGTTTTTGAGCTTCACCTGAATAGGGTAAAAGATTATGTGTCTCGGGACACCGTGCTCAGCGAGACTAAAAGGGCTCTTATCGGGGCCTATTTTACCATGGAATATTCCATCGAATCGGCCGCCCTTTTTAATCCTTCAATCGTCCCCCACCCGGATCAAAGCCAACTTGACAGAGGTAACATGCGCTTTATCATGAGCCTGCGGGCAACCGGCGAAGGTCATGTTTCCTCCATTGTATTTCGTAGCGGCCTTCTTGACAAGGATAATACGATTATCTTTGACCCGATCAGCGATTATGTTGAAACGCCGGAGCTCCATTTAGACTCGGATTATGACCGGCATCTTTTCCAGCTGAAGCTTGACGAAATGGAGGCCTGTAACGAGATAACAGCTCATATACTTGATCATCTGCCGAAAATCTTCACCTACAATGAATTGAGGGAAAAGATTGAGGCCCTTACCTCACAACCCATTTTCTCTGAGGCGCGCCAAAATGAGACATTCGAGGTCATGTCCTGGCTTACCAATTCCAATTATGAGATAAGTTTCCGACGCGATCACCTAATTTCCGAACGGGTTATCTTTCCGGTTTCGGAAAATGAAAGCAGGGGCATTGAAGACGCCCGATTCGTGCAATTCACTGATGACAACGGTGAGGTTACCTATTATGCAACCTATACGGCCTATAACGGCTTCAATATCCTCCCGCAGCTAATTGAAACAAAGGACTTTATCAAATTCAACATTTTGACTCTCAACGGAAAGGCGGTACAGAACAAGGGGATGGCTCTTTTTCCGCGTAAGATTGACGGTCGCTACGTCATGCTCTCGCGCCAGGACGGAGAAAACAACCACATCATGTTTTCAGACAATATCCATTTCTGGCAGGAGTCCAAAATCATTCAGGAACCAACACGCCCCTGGGAATTCATTCAGATTGGTAACTGCGGCTCACCCCTGGAAACCGATGAGGGATGGATCGTGCTCACCCACGGTGTTGGGCCGATGCGTCAGTATTGCATTGGGGCAATGCTACTTGATCTTGATAACCCGGCAAGAATCATCGCACGCCTGGAGGAACCATTACTTGCACCGCGTGAGGAAGAGCGCGAGGGGTATGTCCCCAATGTCGTATATACGTGCGGCGCAATTATCCATAATGACGAGTTGGTTATTCCCTATGCCATGTCTGATATCATGTCTGGAATAGCAACCGTTGGAGTAAGTGAATTAATTAACTGTATGCAACCGCCGGCAGACTGATTTTGGACTGCAATCTCACCCTCGTTCAGGAAATTAACTGTTGGCCGTTTGTCTTTTTAAACCACACGCATAGTCATGCCAAATTCTCCGGTTATGTCGGACATACTTATTACTCACCAAGATTCTTCAGCCATTATCGCAGAGGACACAGTGAGCGCATGACGTGTTTATTCCTGATAGCATAACAACATTTTTTGGCACAATAAAAAGAGACCGGCCAAAGGCCAGTCTCCTCAGAATTCAATCCCGCGTTGGGATTAACGCGGGATTTATTATTTCGCCGTTAGTACGACTTGCGGAAGCCGCTACCGCCCTGCGGGCGTGGTTTGGCTTCGTTGACATTCAAATCGCGTCCATTAAGATCCTGGCCATTAAGGCCACTAATGGCAGTAGTAGCCTCTTCCTTTGACGGCATTTCGACAAACGCAAACCCTTTCGGTTGGCCGCTGTCTTTGTCTGTAATGACTTTAACGGTTGAGACTTCACCATAATGCTCGAAGGCTTGGCGTAACTGATCTTCTGTCGTTTCATACGACATGTTTCCGATGTAGATATTCATACTACACTCCGTAATTGCTTATCTCGAAGTGAACTTCATTCTGATGAAGGTAGATACTTCAAGATAAATGATACATTGCACATAATTGTGCGATCAATTCAAGATTAAGCTTTAGCGGAGAGTTGTGGTTTAGAACAAAACTACGAAAAAGGTCGAGCTTAAATTAAAATTATCTATTCATTATACATGATTCTTCCATAAAAGCCTAAGATTACTTTTGCAAAACGTAATTTAATTGGGGTTTTCTCTCACTGGGATCAAAAAAGACAGTCACAATTTGGCAACAACACAGTGTAAGTTCTTGTGTCACAACGAGAGTATGGGGCTCGCCCACTTTCCATGGAATGAACTGCCAAGAGCTACGAAAAATGAGTCAGTCGCGATATTTTGATGTTACATATGTAATAAGTTTATAATACAAAGATGGTTCGGATCCGGCCAAAATCGTATAACTGAAAAAATTGTTTTAAAATAAACGAAGCCGCAGGGACTTGGATCTACCCGTACTGGCTTCAGCGGCGGCCGTTTAATTATTGGGGCCATTTCAACAATTATCCAGCCAGGAAAAACAGGTTACGGGCGGATGACCTCCCTGACTTGATCCGACGACGGAAAAGCCACGTAAAGCAAGAAAATTATTGATATCGTACGGAGGTATTCGTTTGGTTTTGCTTCCGTAAGATCCTATAATAAGCCTTCCCCCGGCGCCAACCATTCTTGAAAGCACGCGGAGAACATATTCTTCCAAAAATTCCAAAGGGACGCAATCATATATGGTATATACATATTGAAATTTCTTCTCGGGTATCCAATCCCAGGCATTACCGACATAAAAATTTGTTTGGAATGCCGGAAGTCGTCGTCGGGCCAATCCTATAAGTTTCGCCCCCTGGTCGAGTCCATGGGGTGTCAGCGTCATTCTGCGTTCGGCGGCCCATCGTGTCAGGCATTCCAGTAGGAATCCGTTGGCACAGCCGATGTCGAGAAAATCGCCGTCGGTTTCGACGGCCTCAAGGATAGACGCCCGTTCCGTCCGCCACCGTTTTCGCCCACCGCCGAAACCCGACTGACGAATAGGATCGCTTTCCGCCAGGAAAGATTCCTCAAGCGATTTTAATTGCCCAAGAAAGGCCTTCGGGAGTTTTCGATTGCTAAACACAATAATTCATATTGAATGACTTCAAAATAGAAAACTACAACCTGAAAAGCAAATTTGATTAGAGAGTACCTATTGATCGGTAAGAGAAAAAAACAATTCATTAATGAGAAATCACGGCGATAAAACCCGTATCTAATTGAAAGGCCATCACTTATAAAGCTCCCCCGGCAAGACTCGAACTTGCGACCCGGTGATTAACAGTCACCTGCTCTACCAACTGAGCTACAGGGGAGTGTAACTCGTCTTAACCCGCCGTCTGATAATTAGGCGAGTTAGATATTATACGAGTTCCCGCAATTTTGTCAAGTCGAAATCATCAAAATATATACCTCTCTGACCTTTTCGGCAACTACCCCAAAATCTCAATAAAATTGAACGCTCCTCCTTGCATTTACCACACCTTTCGTATTATCTTCCGGCCAAGGATTGAAATATTGAAAGAATATAAACGATTCATCTGCCGCCTCCGGCTGATTTACGCGCCGGGCCTGTTGTTATTATTGCTCTGCTCGTCGGTTGGAGCACAATCACCTCACCCCGATGGTGCGGTCGGTGTATTCAATGCCCGGATGTGGGGACAATATGCCTCGGTCACCGGAGATATCAACACTCCCCTCTATAATGACAAACAACAAATCGGGATCGATATCCGACTCCCGGTTCACCGTCAGGCCTCGTTGATAACAGGGTACTTTCTGGAACCCGGCGATACCGTCTTTCACAATATCAGTTTCGGCGTCCGAATATATACCGGGGATCCCACCATGCCTCGCGGCAGGGTCAACCCCGATGGTCCGGTTGGTCTGCCGGTTGTGGACCTTGGCATCGGCGGAAGAATCCCCGACCAGGATCCCGACAGCCTTTACTGGAATACCAGCTTGGCCGTCCGTTTCCCAACCACTACCCATTTCACCATCGGCGCCGGCTGGCATTATCTTGAACAGGAGGATATCCGCCAGGCCGATGAATTCTACGGCCTTTTAGCCTATTACCCGGGTATTTACCAGCCGGGACAGGAATATCACAATCCTGACGGTCCGGTCGGTCAGCCGGCATTCCTGCTTATGGGCGGTGGCTCAGAAAACGGCGTCTTCGGCCACCTCGATATTGTCTTCCCCATGCAAAAAAACTACACCCTGGGCCTTTACATTCGCGGCGAGCGCATTCCCATCCCCTATACCCGCTCCGCAATCCTCGGCGGATGGGTGCACTTTTATCCCGGCATACTATAATCCGCCCGGGAGCACCCGCTGATCTGCAAGCCGCTAAACCCCGGGAACCTGCATATTTTTGAAACTCCCATCGGCATTATCCAGTAAAAATAAGTAGTCAACCAGATAACAGGTATGAGTAACGAAAGGAGCCGCAGATGAGAAGACCGCAATTGGCGATACTATTTCTGGGAGCGGCGCTTCTGCTGTTCGCGGCGGGAGCCTCTGCCGGACCTCACCAGGGATATTTGGGCGTGTATACCCAGACAATCGACAAAGATTTACAGGACGCCTTCGATCTTGACAGCGATGATGGAGTGGTCATTAAAGACGTGATCCCCGATTCCCCGGCCGAAGAGGCGGGCATTGAAGAGGGCGATGTTGTCCTCAAATTCGACGGTCGTAACGTGCGATCATCAAACCAGCTATATCGCCTGGTCCGCGCCAATGACCCCGACGACGAAGTTGAAATTGTCATCATGCGCGACGGCAAAACCAAAGATCTGAAAGTGGAACTCGGAGATGCCAGGGACTTCGATGATGATGATTACTATTTTGAGTCATATCCTCGAATACCAGGCATTCCAAAATCCAAATCGTTGGCCAGAACCTATTACTTTCATGATGACACGGACGACCACAATTACATCGGCGTAAGCCTGGACAATCTCAGCGAACAACTCGGCGAGTATTTCGGCGTCGAGGATGGCGAGGGCGCACTGGTCAGGGAAGTTGTGAGTAATTCGCCCGCCGAGATGGCCGGACTGAAAGCCGGTGACGTGATTGTCGCAATTGACGGCAGAGACATTGATGATTTCAGTGATGTCCAGCGCAAGGTGCGGCGCGCCGATGAGGGTGACAAACTGGATATTACCGTCCTGCGCAACAAAAAGAAAGTAGTGATTGCCGTGGAAGTCGAGGAGGCGCCCGAGTCATACTCCTGGTCAACCCATGATTTCGATTTCACCCCTTTTGAGGATTTACAACTCTTTGCCCCACAGATGAAAGGATTGTTGCGCGGCAACTTTTATGACGACGAGGATTGGGATTTCGACATCGATATTGATGATGAAGTCCGCGAAGATTTATACGAATCATTGGAAGACATGCGCGAAGAGCTGGAAGAACTGAGAGAGTCCCGCTCTGAATATCGGGATCAAATGCAACAGCTCAAGAAAGAATTGAAAGAACTTGAAGAAAAGATGGATTAAGCAACATTCGGAACCATAAACCGATCAGGGAAAAAACCTGACCCGGTTCAACAATCAATGTAACCGGCCCGTTCGCGGGCCGGTTTTTTTGTTTGCCATGCCGCACGCCTCGTTATATACTACCTTCGAAATACAACCAGGAGCGGAAGATGCCCTATTTAACCGTCGAAAAGCTGTACAAAGACCGCAAGGATTTCTTCGACCTGACCCTGCTCAATTCCGAAGCCGGACTGAAAAAGCGTGTGGTCACCTCCGAAGTTCACCGACCCGGACTGGCTCTGATTGACTTTTTCGAACGATTTCCCAGCCGCCGCACCCAGGTGATCGGGCAGACCGAGATGGCATACATCTCACAACTCGACGGTCCCACCCACAAAGAACGTATTGAAAAACTGTTTCAGCAGAATATCCCCCTGCTGATTATCTCCAAGGGCATTACCCCACCACTGGAATTCCTGGCAATCGCCGATCAATATAACACCTCGGTGTTTTCGTCCCGCCTTACCACATCGGAGCTGACCAACCGCCTCTCTATGTATCTTGACATGATCTTCGCCCCGTCGATCACCACCCATGGGACACTGGTCGATGTCTACGGCGTAGGCCTGCTCTACACCGGCAAATCCGGCATCGGTAAGTCCGAAGTCGCGCTGGATTTAATTGAACGCGGGCATCGCCTGGTTGCCGATGACGTTATCAAAGTCATTAGAAAATCACCCGACCTCATCGTCGGCACCGGCTCCGAACTGCTGGGACACCACATGGAAATCCGCGGCATCGGCATTATCGATGTCGAGAAACTGTTCGGCATCCGCGCCATCAGGCTCCAGAAACGTATCGAGGTCGAGGTGCGACTCACCTACTGGTCGCACGATCTGGAGTATGAGCGCCTCGGCATGGAGGATCACTACACCACCATTCTCGGCACCCAGCTCCCCCTGATTACCATCCCGATCTCGCCCGGCAAGAATATCACGGTGATCTCCGAGGTGATCGCGATGAATCACATGCTCAAAGTCTATGGCGAAAATACCGCGGTCGAGTTCTCCAAACGCCTCACCGAACGCATCCAGCGCCAGACCATGACCCGCGACTACCTCGAATCCGATTACGAATGAGAATAAGTCTGACCGAAAAGCCTAACAACCACTATCCCGTAATTGGAAATTGCGATGAGACGACAACTCCACCTTGCCATTTACTTTTCCCTTGACAGCCCGATCAATATTTCCATATAATATACCTGACAATTGATGTCATCTGCCTGCTTTAGAATCTATTATACATAATCTCATACGGTCGTACTATGAGCACGAGACCGTCCATACCAAACAGCACAATGGGAGGTGTCGAGCGCGATGGCGTTGTCATCCCGTTTTGAAAAAGTCAATCTCATTCTTATCATCATTATCGCGGTGATGGGACTTGAGATCGTGTATTTGATGTATCAAAATCAAAAACTCAAAGCCGTTATCGAGGATCCCAAACGGCTGTTCAAAACGCTTTCCGAAGATGACATCGTCCCGTCGTTCAACGGCTTTGACATCAATGATAACGAAATCGTCGTCCGCTACGGACCCGACTCCCCCCATACCCTGCTCTGCTGGTTTTCACCGGGGTGCTCATCCTGCCTGGACAATCTGGCTTTCTGGAACGACCTGCATGAACAATATGCATCTGACAATGTCCGTTTCTTGGGCATGTGCGCCGGCCACCCCGATGAAACCCGCGAGTTCGTTGCTGAGCACGGTATCGGATTCCCGGTCCTGTGTGCCGATGACCCTTTCTTTGTGGACACGTATAAGGGAAATGTTCTTCCCCAAACGGTGCTCCTGTCGCCCAACGGCACCATAATCGGGGTCTGGCCAGGCGCGTTGGAAACCGGCCGGGAGAAAATTATAACGGAGCTCCTGGCCGAACTGTAATCCGTTACACGCCGAAAGGAGGTGATAATCCGTGGCGGCATTACGAAAACTCAAAACCCTGGTGGTCGTGTTCGCCCTGATCGTTATATGCCTGGGGGCCTTCTCCATCATGTCAGCGGAGAAGGTTGAGGCCAGCTATTCCTGTTGCATGTGGGTTATGTACTGCACGGTGGATCCGCCAATTATTTGCTGGGATGTGTGCATCCCCGTTCCCTGCCCCTAGCGGGGAATCCTCACCAGGGTAAAGCTTCCATGAAAATTTTGAACCGTCGTGATTTCGACGGTGATCGGCACGTCGGGATTACCCCCCGGCGTGCCCGTGTCATATCATGGCTATTTTAATGTTCGTGACCGTGTTTTTCAAAATACAATTTCCGCGATTCAGCCACCAGTTCCCGCAATTTCTCAACATGACTCTTGTCGGTCGTCTGCTTGCACTTCATCGCCGACACCAGCATCCGATGCATAAGACTTACCTGAGTGATATAATACTCGTACTCATCACCGGCATCCGATCCCGCCGGCTTGATTCTCTGCGTGAGAAAATACTGCGTGACAATCTCCATAAACTTGTTGGCATGGTCTTCCTTGTTCACAACCCACCGCACCAGTTGATTGTAATTCTTGTCCCCCTCCGCCGATAACTGCACCGCCATATCCATCGACTTTTCAATCGTGGTGATATGCTCCTCCAGCAAATCATAACGCAGTTCGTCGTCATAGATGCCACAGGGGATTTCACAATGCGACCATACGCCCCGCGACAGCAACATTACTGCCACCAAAACCAATGCATAAGCTAATCTTCGGTTTTTCATAATGTCATCGCCCTTCCGTTTTTCATGATGATGATTGACTTCTTTTATTGAAAAACAAAAGATGCGTTGTTTTGTGCCGAATTTTGTCGACTGGAAATCTCTACCTCCAGGCATCGACAACAAAAAAACGGGCGGCATATATGCCGCCCGTCAGGCTTGTCAAGTCGAAGCTGAATGGCTTACCAGCTATAGGTATACGCCGGCGTGGTGGTCAACTTCAAACCGACCGTGTCGGCCCCGTCAACTACCGGCTGTACTTGATAGATAATAAAGCGTTCCCCACCGGTCTGCCATCCACCGGTAATTTCCGCCCGGGGATTATACATAATCCAGTTGCCCGAAGTCCGCCAGGACCAGGAACCGTTCGGCGTGTTGGTCGGATTGACCGGGTCATTGACCCCGTTGTAATTGCTGGGGATATTCGACAGGTCGTCAAAGGGATTGTGAACCGCAATCGACTGCCCGTCCAGATACTGCTTGGCGGCATACATCGACATCGCTGATTCCAAACTTGAAATCATGTTCGCCACCGCCGCCTGCTCGGCTTCCTGAGTCACCGAAAACAATTTGGGAATCGCAACCGCGGCCAGAATTCCGAGGATAATGATAATAACAACCAGCTCAATCAGGGTAAAGCCCCCACTTGATTGTTTGCGACTGAAAGGCATATTGGCCTCCACCAGGGTTTTATATCTCATATACTCATTTTCATGTGTTTCTCTATATATCGGATGAAACCAATCGAAAATTAACCGAAAATCAACCCCGGGCTCGATTTATAAGAAGCTGTATATCATTCACTTACGAGGACGCCCGGAGATATCATGCAAGTTTTCCGTTATATCTGCCGAAAAAAGGAAAAACATCATCGCAAACAACAGGGGATATGATAAATCATGCTTAAGCTGACCGGTTTTGTCGGGAAAGATCAGTTTACCGCCAACTTGCCGTCGGGACGGTATCTTGTCGGCCGCAAGGAAGACTGTGATATCATGATAAAAAACAAAACCGTCTCAAGAAAGCACGCCAGGATTGCCGTCCTCCCCGACGAGGTTTGTCTGTATATCACCGACCTGGACAGCCGCAACGGCACCAGGGTAAACAACCGCAAAATCCGCCACCGCACTAAGGCCTTCCCCGGCGACACCATTACCCTCGGGCATATCTTCTTATCAATAACCACCACCGAAGCCGAGGAACTCACCGAACTCAATATGGACCGTGCATCCGAATGATTCTCCACCCTCTCCCCCGGATCTGACCGAAATTCACTGTCGCCTTTTTACAGGGTTATTTACAACCGTATCACTGACAATCCAGGTTATTATTCTTGACAATGGTTCAAGAAAACTTTACAATTTTACACAATTGAATCTGGGAGTCTAAGGCCAACTCAACATAAGATATGAATTTTCCTCCAATTATCTGTATTGGTAATGCCATTGAAGCTCTTATTGAGTTCTTAAAAGAATACCAGGGGAAAATTCCCTCATGGCTTGCCAGTACCATTGAAATCGTCTTGTACATCGCCATCGCATTAACTGCACTCTGGTTGATTATCCATATCGTGGGAAAAATCATCAGAGTGTGGAAAGATGACATTGCTCCGCTTTTCTATAGCAAGGATGAAAAAATAAAGAGACTTCATCGTCAACGCTTTGCCGACCATATTGAAGGCAGAATCCGAGACATGAACAGCAGAGAGGATTGGCAGGATTATCGCTATGCCGAACTTGAAGCTGAAGTCGAGATTGAACTCCGCTCCCGTTCTATCACCCGATTAAAAATACCGGGAATGGGACGACCACGCCTGCAAAGAACAAAATCTCTTTCAAAAGCACTCAAGGCAAGTAGCGAACGGGTTCTACTTCTGGAAGGTGCCCCGGGATCGGGAAAAAGCGTTGCACTGCGGCATATTACTCAAGCAATGGCAAAGAAAAACATTAAATCCCGTAATCTAAAAAGTATTATTCCAATTTATATAAACTTAAAGGAATTGAGACGCTCGCCGGAAAAAACCGTCGATTCTAATCTAATACGTTCATTTGTAATTCAAACTATCAGAAAAGCCAATAATCGCGATGCGGAAGAATACTTTGAAAATGAGTTCGAGAATGGACTGATTAATGGAACCTGGCTTTTTCTATTCGACTCATTTGATGAAATTCCGGAAGTCCTGAGTTCCAGTGAGATGGATGCCGTTATTAGGAAGTACGCATACGCCATCCATGGCTTTTTGCACGGAATGAATAAATGTCGGGCCGTAATCGCATCACGCCATTTTCGCTCCCCGGGAAAGGGTTTTGAGTGGCCGACTTTCCGAATCCTGCCCCTGAGTGATTCCCGCAAAACCCTGCTGGTTGAAAAATCTGGTTTGAACTCACATAAAGAAAACGAAATACTGGCCGCAATTGGCGCCGGAACCGGTCAATTTACGGGATTTGCAAGTAATCCCATGTTTCTTCGCCTGCTGTGTGAATATCTGAAACAGGACGAAACATTGCCGGCAAATCCTCACCATGTCTTTGAACACTATATTGAGAAACGGTTTGAAAGAGACCGCCAAAGGGTGCGAGAACGCTTTTCTTTGGAGCAAAAAGAGATCCGTCAAGCCACCGAGCAAATTGCGTTTTGTATGATTGGTGATACCAACCTCGGCCTCAGCCCGACGCGTGTAGAACTGAAACAATCTCTCCGAAACTTGCGATTCGAAATCAATTCAGACATCGATAATATTTTCGGCGCTCTGGAATTCATGAAGCTGGCTCGGTTCGATACCTCAGGTACGGTCGATGATGATACCCCCTTTACATTTTCACATCGTCGTTTCCAGGAATATTTCGCCACCTGCCTGGTCATGCAGGAACCGGACCGAGTCTCAACGGAACAATTATTACTTAACCCCCGCTGGCGTGATACCGCCGTCGTTGTATGTCAGTCACAAGATTCTTCTGCGCTTGAAAATGTCATATCCAAAGCCAGGCAAATCATTGAGGAAATGGTGGGATCGTGCAAGGATCTTATCGAAAATCCTCTGCAGTTCGTCACCGACATGGAATCCCCCGAACAAGACCCCGATCCCCCCGATGAGCCTCCGGTTCTAAGCAAGTTTGACTGGCCGGAAAGATCGCTCCACCTGTTCAGCTTGTTGCAGGATGGTTTTGCGCTCCAGCTTGACAAACTGCCCGATGACATTCGTTTGAAAATCGCCAGAATAATCCTGACTGCCTCGGCAAGCAATACCTATGATTGCCGGCTTGCGATGGAGATCGCCGGGACGGTGCCGTCGGACGTGCTTCAATTTCTCGTCAAGGAAAACCTCGGAAACAATAGCGCCCTCATACGCGACATGGCCTTTCAACAGGTCTCTAAACTGGGGCGACTATCAGATGAAACCAAGGCGGTCTTGCGAAAAGTCCTGGTTGAGAATTTTAAGGAAGGGCGTTTCCTGCGTGATTACCGGTCATCTGTGGCCTATCTGTCGCGATTGGATGATAATGGGAAATTTGTCTCCATAGCGCGTTTGCTCACCTATCAGCCAATCATTCACCTCGGACTGGTATCGGCCTTAACAATAGCAATATGTACCCTTCCGCCATTATCGACATTTAGTCTATGGGGAAATTTCGGTCTTGCGAGCATTATAATTCTAATATGCCTGATAACATTGTTTTTTGCACGAAATGGTCGGTATAAATTGCTATACACATCATCAATATACCTTGCAATTACTTTTATTGTCTTCGGCATGACCCAGATCTGGCCACTAATGGATTTGACATCTAAAGATGGCGGGAGCGTACTTCTTCCTTTGGAATTTTACATTCTGGCATTGTATGCGGCAACCTGGTATCTGTCCAGTCTGAATGCGGTCACCACCGGATCAACAACTCAACCGCTCTGGTGGCCGATAATACCGGCCATACCATTGTATACCGCCATTCGCGACGGGCTTCTATGGAAGGAAATTACAAAAGCACTACTCTTCCCATTCAAACGCTTTAGAGTATTTGCCAAAAACGTCGCTTATTTTATCGTCATAATATTGCTGGGTGTAGCATTTTTCATCACAGCCCTATTGGACCAACAACCGTTAGTATATATCGCCACATGGAATCAGGTGTTTGATATAGATTGGTTAATTTTCGTTCTTGGTGCAGAGCAACTCATATTCATGCCGGTATTTTCAATTACCCTTATCCTGTTTGGAATCATACTTTTGATTGCATTCGCATTAATCGTTTTTATCGTAGCCAATCGTGTCCTGATCGTTCTTAAAGAAACCGCCAAATTCCTGGCCTGGATAAAAAGCACCAAAGCCCCTCTGACATATCCTGAATTGCTGGAAATTTTATCCAGGAACTGCCCGCTTAGGATCAAGATTTGGTACCTGCATCATATTCGACGCAAAAGCCCCATGCGACTGGATCACAATACTATAAGCGATCTACGAAGTCTTATACTTGCCTATGAAAACGCGCGCGTGATTATGCTGTACTCTAAAAAAATGCAGTTTTTTGATTTCCCAATACAAATATTTCTCAAACCAACACAAGTCCCGACATCAAGAGACATCGTCAGTAAGATTCGGAAGCATTACATTGTGAAATTAAAACTGGATTCGGTGGTAAACAAAATAAGTAACTTAACGACAGACCATTCTTTACCGGATGATTTCGTCATTCCCCTGACACAATACTCCATAATCGTCTATAATTTAAGAGCCGCCTTTTTGGACGAGCTGTTTCGTTTGCTTGATTATGTCAGATCAAAAGCGGAATCATCCGATGATGGCTTTGCCATCGAAACAGACGGTGCCGAAAGCAAAATCGGCACCGTCTCAAGCTCAAGCGATTAAAACCGGAAGCTATAGAATATAATTCTGATCAATACGCCTTGGCGAAAACCGCGTCCGTTTTGGCCGGTTTGCCGCAAACAACACACGTCCCCTCATCACCCCGTTGATCATTCGGAATGCAACGAATCGTGACATTCATCTCCGCCGCCTTCTGTTCGCATGCCGGGTCCTCGCACCATTTGCACACCGCGAAGCCGCCGTGGATTTCGGGCTTCTCGGCATTCTTCGGCGTGAAAAAGGCCGTGAACTTGTCAAACGTATCGATATCGTAATGAGTATGCTCATTCATGCAGGCCTTGGCCTGATCGTAATACTTCTGCTGAATCTCGGCCAATATCTCCGGAATCATCCCCGCCACCTCATCGCGGCCCGGTGTCATCTTCTCCCCGGCCTGATCGCGGCGTTGCATGAAAACGGTGTTGGCGCTGAAATCCCGATGTCCCAGTTCCATGCGAATCGGAACACCCTTTTTCACCCACTGCCATTTTTTCTCCACCGACCGCATATCCCGCTTGTCAACCACCACCCGCACCGGTTGTCCGTCATAAGACTGCTTTGCAATATCGGCCGCCACCGCTTCGGCATAGGCCAGAACCTCTTGCTCGTGTTCGGCTTTGTTCAGCACCGGAATAATCACCACCTGCTTCGGTGCAATACGCGGCGGCAGACGCAACCCGTCGTCGTCGCCATGCACCATGATCATCGCCCCGATCATGCGGCTCGACACCCCCCACGACGTGGTATAGGCGTGTTCCAGCACGCTCTCCCGGTTGAGAAACCGAATTTCAAAAGCCTTGGCAAAATTCTGACCGAGATAATGCGATGTCCCCGCCTGGAGAGCCTTGCAGTCCTGCATCAAAGCCTCGATACAATAAGTATTCTCCGCCCCGGGGAAGCGCTCCGCCGGGGTCTTCTCACCGACAATACCCGGAATCGCCAGGATCTCCTCAGCAAACCAGCGGTACGCCTCAAGCATGGTCAGCGTTTCGGTCATCGCTTCTTCACGGGTGGCATGAGCCGTATGCCCCTCCTGCCAGAGAAATTCCGTCGTCCGCAAAAATATCCGGGGACGCATCTCCCAGCGAACCACGTTGGCCCACTGATTGATCAACAACGGCAAATCACGGTACGACTGCACCCACTTGGCGAAAGAACGACCGATGATGGTCTCCGAGGTCGGACGGACCACCAGCGGCTCCTCAAGCTCACCGGTCGGAACCAGCGAACCGTCCTTCTCCACCAGGCGGTGATGCGTCACAATCGCGCATTCCTTGGCGAACCCCTCAACATGGCTGGCTTCCTTCTCAAGAAAACTCAATGGGATAAAAAGCGGAAAATAGGCGTTCTCATGCCCGGTTTCCTTGATTTTGCCGTCCAGCGCCGCCTTGAAATTCTCCCAGATTCCATAACCCCACGGTTTGATAACCATGCATCCCCGCACGTGAGACATTTCCGCCATATCGGATTCTTTTATTACATTCTGATACCACTCCGGGTAATCATCTTCCCGGCGCGGTGTTATCGCAGTTTTTGGTGCCTTGGTCTTACTCATGTTTCTTTCGCCATTTTGAGTTCGGTTTTGTTCATTATCGGACAGCCGCTCAATAACTTTTAAATGCCGGTCGCTCATCCCAGACGGCAAACCTCATATCCCCATCCGAATGAAATGATATAATAATACGCTAAATACAAAGATACAACCGAAAAGAAAAACGCGGCCCGTCAGTCAATTCTGCGATTTTTCAATGTATTTGCCCTTTTTTCCGCTTTTGGACGTAAAACGCAATATTTGCGTGGAAGAAATGGCCGCCAAAAGCAACATAGTAAATGAATAGAATAATATCTTCAATCGCAACCGAAGTTCATAATGAGGAGGAACTTTTTAGAAAAAAACTCTGACAGCTTGATTACAGAACTCTAATTATATTGTAATCTTCTTTGAATTACCCCGGAAGGGAATTCGGACGGCGTCAAAAATCGGCCTTCCCCGACCGACTCAGTAGCATCTGTCTCCGAACTCCCTTCTTTTTTTTTTGTAGTCGCGCTCGCCCGTTGTCATTCCCGGCGGATTAAACCACACCTAATGCCATACCACCCGCAATACCATAACAACCATATCAATCATTTCGTGGTGCACAACCGGGAATTCACTCATCCGCACACCGCTCGGCAACAATGCCTCCCTCGTTCCGGACTGCTCCATCGGCGAACCGGTATCATCCGGACAGGCCGATAGCGAATCGGGACAAATCGCCTGGTCAGCATCCCAGGGATACCCCTCATACGGCTGAGTCCCCAGAACAACCGTCTGGTCCGGCCCGCCCGGGGCCAACGCCGCCGCTGTCCCCTGCGACTCCAGCTCGCCGCCGAAGACCGACGGTATCACCAGAAGACATAACACGCCAACCGCGGATATTATTTTTTTCAAACCAACCTCCTTTGCAAACTTAATCCGTTGTCCAAATTGTGGAGAAGACTGTTTCCCCATCCGATGCTCCTGTCATTGTGTTATTTTGTAAAAGGAAGCCAATCTGACAAAATAATAATACCAAAAGAAAGAAAAACCGAAAACCGCCGAAGGCGGCTTATCGCAGGCGAGGATTCAACAACCGCAGACTGTTAAACACCACCAGCAGGGTAACACCCATGTCGGCAAAAATCGCCATCCAGAGCGTCGCCAGATCAAGAAACGCCAGGATCATAAACACCGCCTTGATTCCCAGGGCGAAAGCGACATTGGTCTTGATCATCCTCAGCGTGCGGCGCGAGTGCCTTACCAGCCACGGCAAACGGCCCAAATCATCCGACATCAGTGCAATATCGGCGGTTTCTATCGCCGCGTCGGTTCCGGCCGCCCCCATCGCAATTCCGACCGTCGCCGCCGCCAGCGCCGGCGCATCATTGACCCCGTCGCCAACCATCGCCACGATACCATACTGATTCACCAGTCGCTCAACTTCGGCGACCTTGTCGCCCGGAAGAAGTTCCGCGCAATACTCGTCAACCCCGGCGATATCCGCCACGGCTCGCGCCGTGCCCTCATTATCACCGGTCAACATCACCACGTGCTCCACCCCACCCTGTTTTAAAGCTGTCATTGCCTCGGGCGCACCCCTGCGCAACTGGTCGGCGACACTGATTAACCCGCAAATATGATCGTCATTGCCGACCGCAATGACCGAATGCCCCGCCTCTTCATACTGCACCGCCTTGCGGTGAAAAATCTCCGGTTCATCGGCGCGTTCATGAGTGTACCGGTGCGAACCGATCCAGAACGGTCGCCCATCCAACACCGCCTCCGCACCCCGTCCCTGTACGATTCGAAAGTCCCGAACCGGAAGCGTCCCTATCTTCATCGCCTCCGCCCGGCGCACCACCGCCCGGGCCAGTGGATGGTCGCTCAACTGTTCCAGCGAGGCCGCTCGCGCCAAAAGCTCCTCCGGGGTGTGATTATTCAACGGGTCCACCTGCTGGACTTCGGGCCGACCTTGTGTCAACGTCCCGGTCTTGTCCAGCGCCACCGCCTTAAGCTTCGCCGGTATCTCCAAATATACCCCACCCTTGATCAGCACCCCGACTCGCGCCGATGATGTCAGCGCCGCCATGATACTCACCGATGTCGACACCAGCAAGGCGCACGGACAGGAAATCACCAGCATCACCAGTGCCGAATACAACCAGTGCGACCAGCTGGCCCCGGCCACCAGCGGCGGCACCACCGCCACCAGTAACGCTCCCGTTAGCATCGCCGGGGTATAGTACCGTGCAAAAGTCTGAATCCACTGTTCCACCGGTGCCCGGCGCGATTGTGCCTGCTCCACCATGTGGATAATCCGCGCCAGGGTGGTATCGTGAGCCCCCCTGCTCACCCTGAACTCAAACGCCCCCTCGTTATTGATCGTCCCCGCGAAAACCTCATCGCCGACCGACTTTGCCACCGGAATCGACTCCCCGGTGATGGGTGATTGATCCACCGACGTTTCCCCGGATACAATCGTCCCGTCGAGCGGGACTTTTTCCCCCGGGTGAACCCGCACCCTGACCCCGGGCCGAACCTCATCTACTGCAACTTCGGTAACCACACCACCATCGACCAGGCGCGCCGATAGCGGTTTCAAATCCAGCAGTGCCTCAATCGCCCGCCGCGCTCGCCCCACCGACCAGGACTCCATCAATAATGACAGCGCATATAAAAACGACACCGTGGCCGCCTCGAAATATTCCCCGATTGCAATTGCACCGATCACCGCAATTGTCATCAGGAGATTAATATCCGCTCGCATCTGCCGTACGGATTTCAAGACCTTCGGCGCCACCTGCCACCACCCGGCAACAATCGCCGCCAGGTAGAAAATCACCGTCGTCCTTCCCGCAAGATCGTCCGATGCCAGCGCGGATATGAAACCTGAATTCGACGCGTGCAGGATAAATCCGGCCAGGAGTAAAATCCCGCTGAGGGCACACAGGGCCTCCCGACCGCGACGAAACCTCGGGCCGGAAGCTTTGCCTTGCCCTGAACTTTCACAACAGGAACAGGCAGAATGATCTTCACATGTCGTCATAAATCAATATTCTTCCAATACTATTATGTCGGGTTACTACTCTCTCTACAACATTTAATCGGATACTTTGTTACGATCTCAACATGGATAATTTCACTCTCCAAATCATTTTTTTTGTGCCGATGTCATAATTTGATATTGCCCACCGACCGGCAATTCATGTATATTTTTTGCATGGACGTGGAATCCCTCTTACATAGCAGCTACCTGTGCCATGATCTTGATGTCGATGAACTGGAAGCGGTTGCATCAATCGCCGTCATCCGCACGCTGTCCAAAGGTGAATTGCTTTTTCTTCAGGGAGATACCGCCACCGGATTCTATGTCCTGCTGAACGGACGCATCAGGCTGTATAAATCGTCAATCGATGGCAGGGAATATACCCTCCACCAGATCAAGCCCGGACAGATGTTCGCCGAGGTGGCAATTTTCCGGGGCAGACGATATCCGGCCAATTGCATCGCGCGGGAAGAGACCACCGTCGCCTTTTTCCCCAAAGACGAATTCCTGCACCTGTTGAAAAAATCCCCGGAACTGGCCCTTAAAATCATCGCCTCGCTCTCAAGTTTCCTGCGCGATTTTAACCACCAACTGGAAGAACTCTCACTGAAAGAAGTCCCCGGGCGTATTGCCTCCTTCATCCTGAGTGAGGCCGAAAACTCCGGCAATGACACCATCACTCTCGAAACCTCCAAAATCGAACTGGCCAACCGGCTCGGCACCATCAGCGAAACCCTCTCGCGAAACTTACGCAAACTCCAGGACAACAACATCATCAGCGTTGACCGCGACAAAATCACCATCCGTAATAAAACCCGACTGGGCGAGATCGCCGACGGTGAAAAAATCTGAACGCTTGACCTGAGTCAAGGCGTATTCCCATCAAAAAACCGATCTTCCACGTAACAAAGAGACACGATATATCCGTGGAGGAAAAATGGCTATCAGAAAAGTCATTCGAATCGATGAAGACAAATGCGACGGGTGCGGCCTCTGTGTCCCGGCCTGCGCCGAGGGAGCGATTCAAATAATCGACGGCAAAGCCCGGCTCGTCAGCGAAACTTATTGCGACGGCCTTGGGACATGCCTCGGTGAATGCCCCCAGAACGCGATTACCATTGAAGAACGCGATGCCGAGCAGTTCAATCCCGAAGCGGTCAGGCAACACCTTGCAAAACAGCAAAACAAACCGACCCCCCAGCCGATTACCCCGGACTCACAGTTCAAACCGGCCCCAGTCGGATGCCCCGGAACACAGGCGCGCACATTCAAACCGATTCCGGCGGCCCACCGGGAAAAATCTTCGACCCGGCCGTCACAACTGCGCAATTGGCCGGTTCAACTGCACCTGGCCCCGACCCGGGCGCCGTATTTCGCCAACGCCAAACTGTTGATCGCCGCCGACTGTGTCCCGTTTGCCCTGGCCGGATTCCACGACAATCTCCTGGCCGGACGGGTCCTGCTGATCGGTTGCCCCAAGCTCGATGACAACGAAGCCTACCTGCAAAAGCTGGCCGGCATATTCAGCGATAACACCATTCAATCGGTTGAACTGGCCTACATGGAAGTTCCCTGTTGCTTTGGCATGGTGCGCCTGGTCCAGACCGCCTTACAGCAGACCTCGGCCGACATTCCCCTCTACCTGACCAAAATCGGCATCAACGGTGAAATTATTGAAAGCACCCCGCTTGACAAAACACCGCTGATGCAATAACTATTTGTACCGGATGCAAGGGAGGCAAACCATGAACACCGAACCGAACAAATCTTCCGGCGCCTTAACGCCGGCCGTCGCACACCACCTTAAACAGGCCGTCGCTTACGCCGAGGGATCAATCGTCAGCCGCACCCTGATTAAAAGCAAGGCCGGTACCATTACCCTGTTCGCCTTCGATACCGGGCAGGAACTCAGCGAACACTCCACGCCGTTCGATGCCTTCGTGCAGGTGCTGGATGGTCAAGTGTGCCTGACCATCGGCGGCGAAGACCTCACCGTCAATACCGGTGAAACCGTGGTCATGCCGGCCAACATCCCGCACGCCGTCAAAGCCACCACCCGCTTTAAAATGCTCCTGACCATGATTCGGGGATAGAACACATGAACGCCCTGCGCCTGTTGCCGGTTATCCTCTCCTTCCTCCTCCTGGGCGCTCATTTCTTGCGCTCCGGAACTTATGGATTGGTGGTCGTCGCGGGCGCGTTTCCGTTCTTGCTCCTGGTTCGTCGTCGTTGGATAGCACCGATCATGCAACTCGGACTGATAGCCGCGGTCTTGGTCTGGATGGATACCGCCCTGGAAATTACCACATTCCGCCAGGCGGTCGGCCAGTCCTGGTCGCGTTTTGTCGCCATCATCGGAATAATCTCTGTCTTTACGGCATCATCGGCATTGCTATTCAGACTCAATAGCGTGCGTCAACTCTATCGCGAAGGCACCGCCACCGGTGCCGGTGCCTTTGTAATTACCTTCGTCCTTCTCGCCATCGTGCAAATTAAAGTTGATCCGCCCCTGCTCCTGCTGGAGCGCTTCTTCCCCGGTATGGGCTGGCTGGAGATTTTGTTCCTGTCATTGTACGCCACCGGGATAACCGAAAAGATGCTTGATCCCGCCCAAACCGCCCGCTGGCGGCGACGTATCTGGACAATCTTCACCGTCGTTTTTTTTGCCCAGCTCGCCCTCGGCCTGCTCGGACTTGAGCAATTCCTGATGACCGGCAAACTGCATCTCCCCGTTCCGGCCATGATTGTCGCCGGACCGCTGTTTCGCGGCGACGGGCTGTTCATGCCGATTCTTTTTACCACCACCGTCCTCCTGGTCGGCCCCGCCTGGTGTAGCCATTTGTGCTATATCGGGGCCTGGGACAGCACCGCCTCCGATCACATCCGCAAACCGCGCCGACTGCCCCCCTGGACCCGACCCGCCCGCGCCATCATCCTGGTTGTCATCATTGCAACCGCCATCGGCCTGCGACTGGCCGGCCTCTCGATCACCATTGCCACCATACTCGGCGGAGTCTTCGGTTTGATCGGCGTGGCGATGATGTTAATCTGGTCGCGCCGGTCCGGCGCCATGACCCACTGCACCGTCTTCTGTCCGATCGGTTTGCTCGCCGACGTCCTCGGCAAAATTTCTCCGTTCCGCATTCGCATCAATGATAATTGCACCGATTGCGGCATCTGCCGTCTGGCCTGTCGCTACGATGCGCTCAACCTGTCCGACATCAAGCGCCGCCGCCCCGCCCTCACCTGCACCCTCTGTGGCGACTGCCTCAACTCCTGCGACGATCGCGCCATCGAATACCGCTTCTTCAACCTGCATCCCACCACCGCCCGCACCATGTTTATCATCCTGGTGGTTTCGCTTCACACCGCCTGCCTCGGACTGGCCCGCATATAATGTTGCTTGCCAAATAACCTCCGACAATGCATACTGAGATGGATTGGAGGTTTGCTTATGCCCGGCATTGATGCTTTTGATAAACATGCCCGCGAATATGATGACTGGTACGACCGGAACCCGGCCGTCTTTCAATCGGAACTGGCCGCCCTGAAGACCCTTCTTCCCGAAAATCCGCTCAGCCTCGAAATAGGTGTCGGAACCGGACGCTTTGCCTCCGCTTTGAAGGTTGACCTGGGCGCGGAACCGGCCTGCAACATGGCCCGCCTGGCCGCCCGGCGAGGCATCACCACGGTTTCGGCGGTGGCTGAACGTCTCCCCTTTCGAGATAATTGCCTTGACTCCGTCCTGATAGTAACCGCCATTTGCTTTCTTGATAATGTCAATACCGCCCTCGCGGAAATTCGTCGCGTCCTGCGGCCCAATGGATCAATCATCATCGGCTACATCGACCGCGACTCCTCATTGGGACAAAAATATCTCGCCCGCCGGAAAGACAACCTTTTCTACCGACATGCCGTTCTGTATTCCACCGCGATGATCCGGAAGTTTCTTGAGGATTGCGGCTTCTCGCGCCTGCGGTTCATGCAAACCCTGACCGGCGACATCAAAACCATGTCACGGCCGGAAACGCCCCGTGAAGGATATGGCGATGGGGGCTTTGTTGTCATTCGCGCCGAAGCCTGATCCCGCACAAAAAAAACGGGCGGGGAAATTCCCCGCCCGCAAATCGGCATCGTAAAGGTATCCGGCCTAACCGGAGATTTTTATAAACTCGTCAACATCAGCCAGCGTGGCCTCTACCGCCTCATTCCAGAAATCATCCTTGGTCAGGTCTACCCCGAGATGTTTCTTCGCCACTTCCTCACACGTCATGCGGCCGGTGTCAGTCAGGATTTCCCGGTACTTCTCGGCAAATCCCGGTCCCTCCTTGCGCGCCCGGTTGTAAATACCGGTGGCAAAGAGAAAACCGAAGGTGTATGGGAAATTATAAAACGGCTGACCGGTCAGGAAGAAATGTAGCTTGGATGCCCAGAACAGCGGATGATAGGCATCATCCCCCTCGAGAATGTCACCGAACGCCTGCTTTTGCGCCTCGGTCATGAGCTCATCGAGCCGTGCTTTGGTCAGCAGTCCGTTCTTGCGTTCCGCGTAAAAATGAGAATCGAAAATAAATCGCGCGTGAAGATTGCAGAACAACGTGAAAGCGTTCTGAAGCTTCTGGTCAAGCATCATCAACTTCTCATCACGACTATCGGCCTTGCCCAGCGCGCCGTCAAAAATCAACAACTCGTTGAAAATCGAGGCGGTCTCCGCCAAATTCATCGGGTAGTCCTGAGCAAACGGAGGCTTGTCCTTCAAGACCTCATGATGATAGGCGTGCCCCAATTCATGCGCCAGCGTTGCAACTTCGGCGAACGTATTTCCGTACGTCATGAAAATCCGGCTCTGCCCCGCCTCGGTCAAAGTCGTGCAATAACCGCCGCCCGCCTTGCCGGGACGATCCTCGGCCTCAACCCAGCGATTATCAAGCGCATTGCGGGCGAAAGTTGCCTGGTAGGTATCCATATCCTTCATCAGGTCGATGATAAATTCACCCGCCTCGGTAAATGAAACCTTGCGGTCGACCTGCCCCACCGGTGCAAACTGGTCATACCACTTGAACTGGTCAATCCCCAGCAGTTTTTTCTTGGCGTCGATATATCCTTTCAGCTTCGGCACCCCGCGCTCCACCGCGCGCCACATGGCGTTCAGCGTTTCCTCTTTCATGCGGGCGTTGATCATCGGCTCCACCAGCGCCGTCTTCCATCCCCGGCGATCATACAGCGTCCACCGAAATCCGGCCTGGTAGTTGAGCGCCATCGCCATCCACTCCGAAACCTGCTCCCAGGCGCCTTCCAGCTTTTCCTGAGCCTGGTGCCTGATTCCCCGGTCGGCATCCGCCAGCTTGATTGCCAACTGTCCGATCGAAAGCTCCTTGGTACTACCGTTTTCGTCGAACTGCACCCGCAAATCACCGTAAACCTTGTCATACAGCCGGTTCCAGGCGTGATAACCGTTCACCGCCAGGTCGGTCGCCAGTGCCTCAAATTCCGGGTCCATTTTCATCCGCGCCACTTTCCGAATCTCATTGAGCGCAAACTGAACCTCCACCAGGCGGTCGTCCGCCAGAAGCTTGTCCCATTCGCCATCGCTCTGGGCCTTGGCAAACGCCTCCAGCGAAACCATCACCTTGTTGAACTGCGAAACATACACGTCCATCTCGCCGCTGATCTGATGACCCTTCACGTCTTTGACATTCTGGCTGATCAAACAGCCGGAAAACGCCGAAGCGTGATGGATCCGGCTCATCAGCTTTTGTAACCTGACAATAAACGCCGCCCACTCGCCACGATTGGCGTCATCGAGTTGTTTGGGAAGTTTTTCAATATCCGCACGCGCGGTTTCAAGGTCCGCCTTTATATCGGACCGAAATTGTGCATATTCCTTCGATTCGCTCCCCCCCGGAAAAATCGACTCCAAGTCCCAGGTCATGTCTAATTCTTTGATAGCTTGCGCTCCCATGATACTCGCTCCCGAAAAAACTGAGTGTAAAAGCCCACCGCCGGCTCCCCCGAACGGCCCGGACCGAATTAATCAAAGACCAAGTATACGAAGAATATGCCGGTTTTTCAAACCAAAAGCGCGTATTTCTGGTAAACATTAAACATTTCGGGCCTTGCAAATTTGGCTATAAATATTACATTATGACCTATATGAAAAATCGATAAGAAGATTTTTTAAGTATCTTATAAAAGGAGTTCACCATGAACGTCTTTGAGTTTGCCATGCAGATGGAAAAGGACGGAGAAGCGTATTATCGAAAAATGGCCGAACAGGCCGACAACGTCATCCTGGTAAAGGTCCTGCAACAACTCGCCGAGGACGAGGTCAGGCATTACAACATCTTTAAGAAATTCCGCGACGGTGACTTTTATGACATTGCGGAATTCGTCTCAACCGGCACTACGGTCATGAAAAATGCCAAAAATGTCTTCCAGCAACTAAGTGACAGCGGACAGCAGTTCGCTTTCGGTGACGACGTCGTGGACACCTGGAAAGAAGCCCAGGCCGTCGAGAAGAAATCAGAAGATTTCTATCGCGAAAAGGCCGAGGCCGAATCAAATGAAGAAATTAAAAAAACACTGAATATCATTGCCGATGAGGAACACAAACACTGGGCATTGATTGATAATATCCTGCAATTCCTCGACCGACCCAAACAGTGGCTTGAGAACGCCGAGTGGAATCAGCTGGACAATTACTGATAACCAATACACGCTACAAACACATCCTTTGTGGAGGAGATAATGGGCAACTATAAAGTCCCGGTTCCCGTGAATGAACCGGTTTATGCATATGCTCCCGGATCACCGGAACAGATAAAACTGGCCGCCGCGTGCGACCGGTTGAAAAACGAAAAATACGACATCCCCATGATTATCGGCGGGAAGGAAGTGCGTGTCGGAAACCCGATCAAAATTACCGCACCGCACGATCACTCGCTTGAACTGGGACAATACTACCAGGGTGGCAAAGACGAAATCACCGCCGCCATCGATGCCGCCATGAAAGCAAAAAAGGCCTGGGCGGAATTCCCGTGGCAGGAACGAGCCGCAATCTTCCTTAAAGCCGCCGACCTGCTGACCGGGCCATATCGCTACCTGGTCAATGCCGCCACCATGCTCGCTCACAGCAAAAACGCCTTCCAGGCGGAAATCGACGCCGTCTGCGAGCTGGCCGACTTTTTCCGTTACAACGTCGCCTACACCGAGCAGATTTATAATATGCAACCCGGCAATGCCCCAACCATCTGGGACCGCGTCGACTACCGCCCCCTCGAGGGCTTCGTCTTCGCCGTCACCCCCTTTAACTTCGTTTCGATTGCCGGTAATCTGCCCTCCGCACCCGCCATCATGGGCAACACCTGCCTGTGGAAACCGGCCTCGTCGGTAACCTATACCGCCCACTTCCTGATGAAAATCTTCAAGGAAGCCGGTCTGCCCGATGGTGTTATCAACATGGTGACCGCGCGCGGCGCCGATGTCGGTGAGTACGTCCTGAAGAACGAAAACCTCGCCGGGATTCACTTCACCGGAAGCACCGCTGTCTTCCAGACCATGTGGAAAACCGTCGGTGGAAATATTGCCAACTACAAATCATACCCCCGCATCGTCGGCGAAACCGGCGGCAAGGATTTCGTCTTCGTGCACAATTCCGCGAATGTCGATGAAGTCGCCACCGCCCTGACTCGGGGAGCGTTCGAATACCAGGGACAGAAATGCTCCGCCGCATCGCGGGCGTATATTCCGAAATCAATGTGGCCGCAACTGAAAGACCGCGTCCTGGCCGACATGAATGAAATCAAGATGGGCGACGTGCTCGATCCCGGAAACTTCGTCAACGCCGTTATCGACCGTAGCGCCTATAGCACCATCGTCGAATATATCAAGTTCGCCAAAGAGGCGTCCGACGCCGAAATCATCTGCGGCGGCAATTTTGACGATTCCAAAGGATTTTTCATCGAACCGACCATCGTCCTCACCACCAACCCCCACTTCAAACTGATTGAAGAGGAAATCTTCGGACCGGTGTTGACGGTGTACGTCTACGACGATGACAAATACGAAGAGACCCTGGAGTTGTGCGACCAGACCTCGCCGTACGCCCTGACCGGCGCGATCTTCGCGATCGACCGCGCCGCCGTGCTGAAAGCCGACCGCATCCTGCGCAACGCCGCCGGCAACTTCTATATCAACGACAAACCCACCGGCGCCGTGGTCGGCCAACAGCCGTTCGGCGGCGGTCGTGCCTCGGGCACCAACGACAAAGCCGGGTCGTTGCTGAATATGATTCGCTGGACCTCGCCGCGCACGATTAAAGAGACGTTCACGCCTCCGAAGAACTATAAATATCCCTTCATGGGATAGCTACTACTTGTATGTAAAAGGGCCGGGTACCCGCCCGGCTTTTTTTATTGCCGTTTCACGCCCCATATCCTGTCAACCCGACCGGCCCCCACCCCAACATCACCGAAAAAAGGGATTGACAATAAACATGGCTCATACTATCTTCAATTCACATAATGCTCTGGTTTTTGATTCAAAAGACCTGACTTCAGACATACAGCATAGATGCCATGGTATTAGTACCGGAGATGTGAATGCAATAATCTCGAAATGGAAAGGGGTTGGTTATGTGTGGAATCACCGGAAGACTTACCGGCGTAGTGGTTTCGAGCCTGATTATAATTCTCATGAGTGCCGTCCAGGTCCGGGGGGATAACTGGGGCAAGGTTTCCGATCAAGAATGGAAACAGGGGCCGCCGGTGAACTATCCGGAGGCCAATGCAATCGTGCTGTTTGACCGGGGCAGGATGGAGGTGACGCTGGATGCCATCATCTTCACCCGGCATGTCAGAATGAAAATTCTAAATAAGGCCGGGATCGAGGAAGTCGGCGATATATCCTTCTCCTATGACGAGGATGATAAAATCCGCCGGCTCAAAGCCCACACCATCACGCCGAACGGGAAAAAGCACAAAGTCAGCAAAAAGAAATTCTACACCCTGAAGCAAGGCCGCAACAGGGCCAGGTCGTTTTCCTTTCCATCACTGGACAGCGGTTGCATCATCGAGTATACGTACCAGAATTCCAATAAGCGCTTCGGCAATCTCAACCCGTGGTATTTTCACAGCAATATCTACACCTGCCGCTCCGAGTTTACTCTGGTGCTCCATCCCGGATTTACCTATTCCACGGCAACCCTGAACATGCCGCCCCAGGCCCAGTATGCCAGGGAAGAATCCATTCCCAACGTCGATAACAACGCCCCTCTGAAATCGTTTACCTGGACCATGAGTGATCTGCCGCCGATTAAACAGGAACCATACATGAGCTTTATTAATAAATATCGGGCCTCACTTCACAGTCAGCTCGTAGCGTACAAATCACCGTATACCAAGGTCCCGTTTATAAAAAACTGGCCGGACCTTGGACAAATGTTCCAGGAGTCGATCGACGAATATATCGACGACAAAAAGAAAATCCGAAACCTCGCCGACAGCCTCACCGCCGGTCTGACCGAGAATCGGGATCGTGCGGAAAAACTGTACGATTATGTCATCACGAAATTCAAAACCGATGGCGGCAGTGGAGACCGGTATTACACCCATAAAAAAATGTCCGAATTGATCGAATCGGGAATCGGAACCCGTGAAGAAAAAAATCTCCTGCTCACCCAATTACTCCGGGAGTCCGGCTTCGAGGCCTGGCCGGTGCTGATCGGAACCCGGAACAATACCGTGTTCATGCCCCAGCTCTATCAGTTGCACCAGTTCAATCATATGATCGCCTTGGCTCAGGTCGACACCGAATTGGTTTTCCTGGACACCTGGCTGAAATATTGCCCATACGGAATTCTCCCGCCGGAATCACGCGCCAATGGCGGCTTGCGGCTGGAGGGTCGCGATTCCGAATTGATTCGAGTCATTGCCAAAAATCCGAAAACCATTCGCGTGGACCATACTAAAATACATGTCGATTCCGACGGCAACGCCGTCTGCTCCACCGTTGTCGATTGCGGCGGATACTTCTGCACCGAATTCAGTCATTTGGTTGAAACGGAAGAGCACACCGACCTTATCGATCAGTACTTCCTGGATAATATCGACGTCATCTACACCAGTGATACCTTCAATATCAGCCACGACAGCCTCAATCACTTGAAATTCGAATTCACGTACACCATTGAGAATTTCAGTCAGAAACTTGACACACATATTGTCATCAACCCGATCCGATTCGACTTCAGGGAAAACCCGTTTCAAAACAAAAACAGGTTTTTCCCGGTAGATTTCAATTATCCCCTGAGCTACCAGAATATGTGTGAGATATATACCAGCGACAGCGTCGCATCGTTCCGACTGCCCTCCCCGGTGGCGCTTCAAATCGACGGTGCCCGGTTCTCCAAAAACTGTATGTTTGATGGGCAGAAGATAATTTCCAACAGCATGTTGCGAATTGACACACCGGTCTTTACACAACAGGAATATGATGATGTCAGGGAGTTCTTTGAGAATGTTGCATCGTCGGCAGAGGATGAAATGGTCATCACCTGTAGCAGTCATTAAAAGCATCGTTGTCGTTGCGATCCTGACCGGCCCTGGGATTACCGCCGATGCCGACGGCGGAGCCTATTACGATTACCGAACCTGGTCATGCCGGATAGACGGCAACCGGGCCGAAATAATCGGACGATCATGCCTGACCGTTCTTGATCCCAGGGGAGATAAGCACGCCAATGTTGTCCTGCATGAAAACAGGTACACCAAATTGGACAGATGTGATATTTCGGTCCGTGACGGTGACGGCAATATCATCAAGCAACTCGACAAAAAAGACATGACCAAAACCTGCGGCTTTGGGGCGGATTTTCAGGTGTACAGCGATATCTGCTATTATGACTATGAACACCTGGCCACCGGCTACCCATATACCATCACCTTCGAATATAAATCGAAACTGAAATCTCTATTTTTCTGGAACGGCGTGGATATCCAGTCCGATATCCCCATCGACTCGGCATCGTACATCCTGACCTGCCCGCATGATTTCCTTTTTCATCACATCCTGTACCGAAGCGATGACGAACCGGTCATTGAAAAGAGAAATAAACACACCATATATACCTGGGTATTTCATGACATCCCGGGCGAGGATTACATCCCTTATGCTCCCGATGGCTATCCCGAAACACTGTCGCTTCAGTTCACGGCTGACAATTTGAGTCTCGCCGATCAACCTCTGCCGGAATACAGCTGGCGCGGTATCGGTCAGTGGTACGCCGGACTCGCGGCGGATTGCTACGACCTCGATGAAACCGAACGCCCGCCGACCGACCCCGACCCCCGCCGGCGAGCACAAACCATATTGAAAGAACTGACCGACAATTACCGCTATGTCTCGGTCTCGATCGGCATCAGCGGGTGGCGGCCCCATCCGGCGAAAACAACCGCCGAACGCCGCTTCGGGGACTGCAAGGACCTGACCACCCTGCTGGTGTCCCGACTGCGGGCATCAGGTATCACCGCCTGCCCCTGCCTGATCCTGACCCGGGGGCAGGGGAAACTGGACACGACCTTCCCCGGCTTCGAGTTTAATCATGTAATCGCGGCGGCCATTATCGATAACGATACCATCTGGATGGATCCGACCTGTTTTCGATGTCCATTCGGCGAAATCCCCGAAGCCGTCCGCAATCTTCCGGCCTTGATGATAACCGACCGTGGTGGGGTTCTGGTCACAACCGCCGCAACCGCTCCGGACAAAAACAGCATTATCAAACGCCTCGATATGACATTGCATAATGACTTATCCCTTGATATCAACGCCGGGATCGAATACCACGGGTACTTCGGACGGTATTTCCGCAATTCCTTCGACCATATGGATCGCGATGAATCCCTCGCCCTGATCAGGAACATCATTCCCGGGGGCGGCAAACGGTATGAGCTGACCGCGCACCGTATTTTGAATCCCGATGACCGCTGTGGCCCGATTTCAATCGAGCTGACAGCCTCACGCAAAAAGAAATTGAAAAGAATCGGTGGCGCCGTATATGTCAGACCGGAGCTTTTCTCTGACCTGGATTTTTACAGCACCATCGAATTGGACGGCCGAACCGATCCGATCGATATCACCCCACCCAGAACTTTTGCATACACCATCACGATCAAACTCGACGACACCTACAGATACGACTCCATCACCATCCCGAAACCCGACAGTGCCGTATTCGATTTCGGCGAAACATTTTATACCTGTTCTGCCGATAATGCGGGCATCACGATTGATTTCTCCCTTACCGTCAAACAGGACATAATCCCCCCCGAAGACTTCGACGCTTTTGATACCTTTAGACAGAAATTAAACGATCTCACCGACCAGTACATCAAAATCCACTAATCCCCCCCCACATCGTAGCAGAGCGGACATGGCGATTATGATCCCGCCAACGGAGACCCGAAAATACCAACCGCGAGTTCCGCCCAAATCAGAAGAAATATTATCACGATCACAATGGCGACAATGACTCGATATACCGTGGTGCTCATTTTCTTCGCTATAAGCTCATACGCGAGACCGGCAGAAAACAGGAGAATGCCCATTACAATGAAATCGCCTGTCTTCCAATCCATTTCATCATTGAACCGGTTCACCAGCATGAGTATTAGCAATATGAACGCTACCGCAAGACCGATATAAATTATGATTCTGTTTTGCCTGGTCATATTTGTTGCTTCTTATATTCCAATATATCCCCGGGTTGACATTCCAAAGCTTCGCAAATCGCCTCCAGGGTCGATAGTCGAATAGCCTTCGCCTTTCCATTTTTCAATATGGAAATATTAGCCATTGTGATTCCGACTTTCTCCGCAAGTTCGGTGACACTCATCTTCCTTTTGGCCAGCAAAACATCGATATTGATTATAATTGCCATGTTCTCTCTTTAAACCGTTAATTCGTTCTCTGATTTTATGTCCAGGGCTTCCTGCAAAAGTTTTTGAAGCACAGCCGCGAAGGTTGCTATTACAATTGATGCAAAAATAACGATAAAACCGAGTGCCGTAAAACCGGGTGAGTCGTCTTTATCAGCGATGTAAACTATGTATGGCATACCTGCCGCGTACAATACACTGATTGCAATTGCGCAGTATTTTATTTGTTTCAATGCCTTTACGGATAAATCCGAGAAAGCTTTGCTCTTGTCGATATAGGCTAAAAGTCTCAGCGTTTGATATAACGCAAAGAAAAACGGTATCCCTGCTATATACATACCAAATAGAATGGGAAGATAGTCTCCCGCTTCTTCCGAACTAATCGTGGCCGGCAAGATCAGGACGCACAAGGCCAGCACCGCGAGCCCGATGAGATAAATTACTAACTTCAAGAATAGAGTCGAACCTTGCTTCATAAACCACCTCCTGAATATCGCTACTGCTTATATGATAACATATATCATATCGTTATACAATATATTTATATTGTTTATCAATAAATATTTATTTTTTTAAATAAAATACGCCTGTTTGTAGTTCTACGATTTCACTGTCATATTATACAAAAAAGGCCACTCAGCGGGCTATTGGGAGGCACCCCAACTGATAGCCGAAAAGTAGCGGCCATGTCAACAGCCTGTTGGCGACGGGTTTAATCTTTGCAAAGATACCGGCAGGCAATAGACCGGTGTTTAAGAATTATCGCAACTCTTGATGATCAAGTGGTAGCGATTGACAAACGCATCCGGGTCTTGGTCCTCAAACCCGCCGCAGACAATAATCCCCGTCTGCGCTCCAACATTCTTCTTTGCATTCTGGTCAAAATTATATATATTGAACTATATCTCATATCCGCATCTGGATTAATGCTGTCACTGTAAATCGGAATATGGGATAATCGAATTTTGTATTAATAAGACATGAAAGGCGGGGTGATATATATATCATGTTTTACCAATAGCGTTATTTTCATTCTAAATAAATGGAATATTGTTGAAAATTTTAGGTGAGTTCTTAAGTAAGCAGATATGATTATGGGATTTTATTACATGTTTAAGAATGATGCAAATGATCATTAGTAAAATTGTTAAAGCAATCATAGTATGTCTGGTATCATTTATTTCAATTGGATGTGCCTATACAGATATTTCATCCAGAGTGAATCGCGAGTATTCCACAAAAACATACCGCAATATTCTCTTAATTACTGAATTTGATTCTATTCAACTTGCAAAGAGTATAGAAAACCAATTTGCTACATCCCTAGAAGATTTTAAAGCCAATTGTTTTTTAGGATATGATCTTTTTTTCCCGGGAAATGAATACTCTGATCAAGAATGTTCAGATATATTAAAGGCCAATAATATAGATGCAATATTGGTAATATATCAGGGTGAGTGTGGCACAAATAAAATACACATTCCGTCGGTGACGACATCAGAAACTAAAGGTAGAGTTACAGAAGAATATAATGGTTCATATTCATTCAAATCCTCCACCAAAACAAATAATGGATACGATATCAGTAAGCCTTGGTCAAATGCTACTTGTGAGCTATATGATGCTAATGATGGGCAAATGGTTTGGATGGCATCAGCACAGGCTTCCGGCAATGCGTTTGCGAATTTTAGAACGCTCGCTCGATCTATAGGCAAAAAGGTTGTTTTAAAACTGGTTGATGACGGTTTATTAAAACGCCAATGATTGTATGCGTTTCAAGTATTTATGTGATTGACAATGAATTGATTTACTGTAGGTATTAGCTATGAAAAGCTTGTTTGAACATGCTAAGTCTTTAATTGTTCATGCGGACACCATAATTGATAAAGCAAACGTGCATATAGACAACGCCAGAGAACAAATCGTGGCAGGATTGTTCAATAAGATACTAAATGGGGCCAATGCAATAATACTGCTCTGCGAAAAAGGCTATTCAGTTGAGGCAGAGATTATTGTAAGATCAGTTTTAGAAGCATTTTTCTATATGGGGGCCTGCATCAATAGTGAGGACGCAATTAAGAATTTTCTTGGAAAACCTCTTCTTGAAAAAATAAGGGCCATCGGAATGGCAAAGCGAGATCCGGATGCATTTAATACCGAAATAAGAGAATATCTTCTAAGCATTGCTGATAATGTAAAGAGTCAAATTTCTGAGCAAAACATTATGAATCTGAGTGCAATGAAGGCTTCAAAATTGGCGAATGCATATGATCTATACATTGTCTACATGATTCAAAGCGATGCCATACATAGTAATCCGCAACACTTGCAAGATACATACATGGTACATGATGAAAATTGCATACAACAGATTAATATTGGACCTAATCCATTAAAAACTGAAGATGCCTTAACAGCCCTAAACATTGTCTTAGCAATGTCATGTAAGTTATATAGACAACTATTTAAATTGGCAGGAGAATCCGAAGTAGAGAAAATCGAACGAATTTACACTCACTAAATCTTCCCCCCCATCTTTTCTGCAACTTTTGCCTATTTGAAGCATATTTACTATATTACACGGCAGACAATCATCGGACTCTCTAACTGAAAGGAATCCCCATGAGTGCGCAAGACTCGTATAAAGACCTGATCAATCGCGTCAAAGAAGTTAACCTGATCGGAAGTTGCGCGGCCGTCCTCCACTGGGATATGGAAACCCAGATGCCCAAAGGCGGAGCCGCCCATCGCGGCGAACAGATGGCCTACCTCTCCGGACTGACCCACAAAAAATTCACCGATCCCAAAATCGGCGAACTGCTCGGAGAAATCGAATCTTCCGACCTGGTCAAAGATGAATTCTCCGACGAAGGCGCCAATGTTCGGGAAATCCGCCATGAATACGATAAATCGGTCAAACTCCCCCAGGAACTGGTCGAGGAAATCGCCCGCACCACCACTCTCTCCCAGCAGGTCTGGGTGGAGGCGCGCAAGAAAAACGATTTCGCGATGTTCCTGCCCAACCTTGAGAAAATCATCGATCTCAACCGCCAGGTGGCCGACCATCTCGGATACGAAAAAGAAGCGTACGATGCACTGCTGGACAACTACGAAACCGGCGCAACCTATGAAGCCGTCTCCAAAACCTTCGCCGGACTGCGCGACGAACTGGTCAAACTGGTCGCCGGAATCAGCAACTCCGACAAAAAACCGAATATGAAAATCGTCGAGCAGGATTTCGACGTCCATCGCCAGCGAATCTTCGGGCAGGAAGCCGCCGCCGCTATCGGCTACAACTTCCACGACGGACGCCTCGATATCTCCGCCCACCCGTTCACTACCGGACTCGGCCCCCACGACACCCGCATTACCACCCGCTACAACCCCAAACACCTCGGCCAGGCCCTGTTCGGAACCCTCCACGAGGGCGGCCACGGCATCTATGACCAGAATCTCGACCCCGAACATTATGGCACCCCGCGCGGCGATGCGGTCTCGCTGGGAATCCATGAGTCGCAGTCGCGGATGTGGGAAAACCTGGTCGGACGCTCCAAACCGTTCTGGAAACACTTCTTCCCACGCGCCCAGCAGGTCTTCCCGGAAGCACTCGGCGACGTCAAATTCGATGATTTCTATTTCGCCATCAACGACGTCCGCCCGTCGCTGATTCGGGTCGAGGCCGACGAGGTAACCTACAACCTCCACATCATGATTCGCTTCGAAATCGAACACGCCTTCCTCAAAGGCGACCTCAAGGCTAAAGACATCCCGGCCGCCTGGAACGAACGCTTCAAGGAATACCTCGGTATCACCCCGCCCAATGACGCCGACGGTTGCCTGCAGGATGTCCACTGGTCATCCGGCCTGATCGGATACTTCCCGACGTACGCCCTCGGCAACCTCTATAGCGCACAGTTCTTCGCCAAGGCCAAAGAGGAAATGCCCGACCTCGACGATCAGTTCGCACGTGGCGATTTCTCCGGCCTGAAAAACTGGCTGGGTGAAAAAATCCACAACCACGGACAGCGCTATCGCGCCGAGAAACTGGTCGAGGTGGTCACCGGCAAACCGCTCAGCCACGAACCGGCGGTGAAATACCTCAACGCCAAATTTGGCGAGCTGTACGGCCTCTAAACAAAACGATCTCTGTCAGTTGCAATAAAAAACCCGCCGCAAGGCGGGTTTTTTATATGTATGTAACGAAATATCGTCTAAAACAAAATCACACTCCCAACCGATAACATCAGCGATTTCGCATTCGAATTATGGTCCCAATCCGAATACCAGTCATTCGGAACCGGCATTGATAATTCCGCCGCCAATGAAATACGATCCGATACCGGGTAACTGTACTCCACGCTCGGCATAAACAGCGCCAATCCCGCACCACAAATTTCAATCACCCCATATCCGCAATCCAGCGAGATATTGCCGATTGATGTCTCAAACGTATAATAAAACCCGCCGGTAAACAGAACCGCCGCGCTACTCCTGTTATAAAAAGCCGCAAGAAATGATCGCTCTACACCAATAACTGATGCATTAATCATAAAACCAAACGGGCCGGTCAACTGCGTTCGTATCTTCACACCACCACCAAAACCAGCCTCATCATCAACATAGCTCACCCCGGATTCAAACGTCACGAAATCTTTTGGAAACAGAATGTTTACGTACGGCTTGATTTCAATTTTGCGTTGCGGAATATCATACGCGCCCGCCGATGAGATCGACAGAACCAACATTGCCAATGTCGCATACAGCATTATACCTTTTCGCACCACACCCTCCTTTATACACTGTTATTTTCAAGAACCTTGCAAATATGATAGATAACGATACACAGGATTGTACGAAATGTCAATAATCTGCATAGTCAATTTTGACCTATGGGGACTAAACAGGCCCTTGCCTGTGATCGGCGGGTCCTCAGACCCGCTGTAATTCCGCATCTTTTAAAGATGCAAGACGCGCTTCGCGCGCGGTCGATCTGAGGATCGACCGATCTCGGATGGGGAATCATTTGGCAGATTGATTATCATACCCTCGGAAGGGGTTAAGCTACCCCGTCAATTCCCTGATCATCTCCCCCCTCTCCGGATACATCTTCACCAGTTCCGCCCGCTCCCCCGCTTCAAAATCCGCAAACTCAAACCCCGGCGCCACCGTGCACCCCAACAGCGCGAATCGCCCGCCCGGAACCAGCCGCGTCCCCTGCCAGACATTCCTCGCAACCGTCACCTGCACCATCTGGCTGGCTTTGATATCATGCCCCAACGTGACAACATCACTGCCCCCGTCGGGGTACAACCGCAACATCTCCACCGGGTCACCGAGATAAAAATGAAAAATCTCATCCGATTTCAGACGGTGCACCGCCGAAAACGTCTCCGGCGTCAGTAAGTACAATATCGCCGTCCCGTACGCCCGGGCAGTATCATACCGCCCCGGAAGATGCTCAACGGCGATTGTTTCACCCGCGCGGTACGTCTCCGCGTAATACCCCCCCTCATCGGGAAGCGGCTTCATGTTGTAATGCCGGATAATATCCTGAACACTCATCATTGCTGAATTCTCACGCATGCCGCCTGGCATAATATTTGTACACGACAAACCGAATCAGCGCCAGCACCGGCACCATGACAATCAGGAAATACGGCATGCGATGATTAACCAGCTCCCAGCCGATCAGGCCGAGCCACACCACCCCGACCAGCATCAACACCACCCGGTTGGCCATCAGCCAGCACAATCTCTGCCGTTCATCCATCCGCATCACGTCCATTTCGCTTCTCATGACTACTCCTCCTCGACCAGTTCATACAGGTCGTCCGCCCTCATCCCCAGCACCCGCGCGATCTGAAACGCCAACAGCGCCGAGGGAACATAGCGGCCCTTCTCAATGCCCAGAATGGTCTGACGCCGCACCCCAACCTTGCGCGCCAAATCCTCCTGGGTCAAATCAAGACGGGCCCGGTGTTGCTTGATATGATTTATCAGCTTCATCGAAATATACCATGTGGAGAGTCATTAAATTCGTACAAAATGTATAATATATCGCACATTATGTCAAGTACAAAATGCTTTTCTTGAAATAATAAGCCCCGCTATCAAAAATAGACTATTTCTTCAAATCCCAGATATCCCAAAGCAAACTGGGCGGAACCGCTCCCTCGGCCAGCAGGCGGTCATGGAATGCCTTCAACGAAAACGCCTCGCCCTCTTTCTGCATCACCGCTTCGCGAAGCGCCATAATTTCCTGCTTGCCGATCAAATACGTCATCGGGATCGTCGGCTTCAACACATACCAGTTGACCTCGGCGCGCACCGCCGATGTGTCCGCGTCCAGCGCCCCGGCCATCCAGGCCACCACGTCGTCGACATTTTCTTTCCGCGCGTGTAGCTTGACATCCGCGATAATCCGGGCGGCGCGGAAACGAATCCCGCGCAATATATTCAAATACCGGCGCGAGTCGGATTTGTAAAATCCCCGGTCATACATCATCTGCTCGCAATACAATGCCCAGCCTTCGACCAAGAGCATGTTCTCAACCCACTTGCGAACGCTGTCGGTCATCTGCGATGCGATTTGAAATTGAAAATGATGCCCCGGATAGGCTTCATGAACTACCGACCCCTTGAAACCGCGACGCTGTATATAGCGATAGTAAGCCTTTCTCTGCCCCTGGTCGAGCGAGTCCGGAATCGGCCGCACATAGAAATGTCCCGTCTGGTCGGAACTGAATACCCCCGGCGGCTGATAGGCGATACTGCTGATAACGTTCTGCAAAAACGGCGGCGTCTCGATCACCTGGCATTCACCGATATCATCAGGGACCGTGACAATCTCATTCTCCTCGAGAAAAACCCGTGTCTGTTTGACTTCCCAGTTGTAATAATTCAGCAAATCGTCCTTTTCGATACAGTCGATCACAAAAACCGAATCGTTTACAACCTTGACCGAATCAAGATATGCCAGGTAGGCCTGATACGCCGAATCAGCCTGCGCAAACAGGTTTTCGCCGATTTTCAAAAGCGAATCGGAATCATAATCCAGAAAATACTGGTTGTGAAGGCGATAGTCGAAATGATCTTTACCCATTGCAAAAGCATTCGGCGCGCCGGGTGTAACCTCGGCGAGAAAGTCCTGAAAATCACGCATCGCCGCAATGGCCTTCTCCGATGTCATCTGAATCTCACCGGCCAGGTCGGGAACCTGCGCCATCAAATCATCCCGTACCTCTTCAAAAAAGGTGATGCCCTCGGCCAGCGTTTCCGCGGCCAGCTCAACATAAATGGGCGCCGGATTCTTGATATTGCGCTTGGCCTGCCAGAACAAATCCGGCGTGACTTTCATCCGCGCCACAATATTCTGCGCCCGCTCGTCAAGCGGCGCGTTTTGCGATGTCAATATCAGGTAGATACCGTCGATTGCCTCGGAGACATACAGGTACGGATTTTTCTTATACCATTTCTGGCTGTGTAAATCATGCAGGGCAATATCGACTTCGCTCTTCAGCAGTTTATATTTAATCTGGCTGGATGCCGAAAGATTGGTGCCCTTGTACTTGCGCAGGCGCTTCTCAAATCCCCGCAACTTTTTGATTTCACTGTTTACCGCCTTGGATGAATAATTCGTCAATTTATAATCATAAATGTGAATCCCCTTCTCGGTGGAGCGGACAGCAAAATACGATTGCAGATTTTCCAGAATATCAGATGCCAGGTCGGCGAAATTACTCTCCAGCCTGCTCTGCGCCGGACAAACGGCGGCAAAACACACGGTCGCCAACAACACAATTATAAGCTTTTTCACTCTTCCTCCGTTCATCTTAGCACTCCAGCCGGTCAAATCCGGCAACGAGCTCAATATGCATCGTATGCGGAAACATGTCAACCGGAATGACCTTTCCCATCCGATATCCGGCCTCCACCAATCCCCGCGCATCCCGCGCAAAGGTGGCCGGATTACATGATACAAACACCAGGCGGGGAAACGCCAGCTTGCAAAGTCCCTTGAGCGCCTTCGGGTGCAGTCCGGCCCGGGGGGGATCAACCACCGCGGCCGTGCGATCATCAAGAATATCCCGAAATTCCCGCAAAAAATCCTGAACCGATCCGGCATGAAACCGGATATTCTGTATATCGTTCACTCGTGCGTTTTCTTCAGCGGCCTGGATCGCCGTCGGTTCCAGTTCGATCCCGATTACATCGGCAACCCGTCCCGAAGCGCAAATCCCGATCGAACCGGTGCCGCAATACAAATCCAGTAGACGATCCTCCGGCTTCGGCGCCAGCACGTCAAAAACAGTCTGATAGAGCGTTTCCGTCTGCTGGGTGTTGGTCTGGAAAAACGAGTTGGCGTTGATGACAAAGTCGTAATCGAACAACTTCTCGACAATGAACCCGTCCCCGTGAAGAACCACTTCCCGCTCACCGCGGGCAATGTTGGATTTTTTGGTATTGATATTCTGAACCATCGTCGTGATGTCCGGAAACCGCGCCGTGGCCTCGGCAACCAGCTTCTCCACGTGTGGGAAATCACCCTCGGTGGTGACAATATTCAGCATGATCTGCCCGGTGGCCCGGGCTGTGCGAATCATCAGGAAACGCACGAAACCGTCATGATCAACCACGTTGTAAACCGGGATATCATGGTGCTTGAGAAAATCACGAAACCAGTGCACGATATCGTTCGCGACCGGACTCTGCAACAGGCAGGTGTCCAGATCGAATATCTCGTCAAAATGACCGCGCTTGTGAAGTCCGATCGTGAAATCGCCGTCACGCCGATTAAGCGAAAACTCCATCTTGTTACGGTAATGAAACTGCTCCCGCGTCGGAACCGCCTCCGCAACATCGACCGCCTCGAATTTCCCGAGATGCTCCAGGCAGTCCACCACCTGCTTGCGCTTGTAAAACAACTGCTTGTTATAATCCAGATCCTGCCACGTGCACCCGCCGCATTCCTCGAAATGACCGCAGGGAGCGCTGATCCGATCCGGTGATTTGGTCAAAATTTCCTGAACCCGGCCGACATTGTGCCGCGCCTTTTTCTTGATCAGCCGCGCCGAAACCGTCTCGCCCGGCAAACCGCGATCAAGAAAGGTAATCTTGCCGTCAATCGCACCCACCGATTTCCCGTCATACGCCAAATCGGTAATCTCGACATCATATGTTTTCATCGGAAGATAGCCGGCTTTCATGGTTGTTATTGTACCTTTACCTTTCGCACCAGATCATGGTTGCCCGTGGCCCGGCCAATATGCTTACCGCAAATACCCTATTTCGAGGTCCGTTTTTTCTCTACCCGTAGCCGACGAACCCGGTTGCCCTCAACCTCCAGCACCGTAAACCTGACCGACCGAAATTTAATCTTCTCTCCTTTGGCGGGAAGGTGCCCCAGGGTTTCAAAAATCAACCCCCCGATCGTGTCCGGACCGTCCTCGGGAAGGTCGGTCCCGAATTGATCGTTTAATTCATCGATCCGAAGTGATGCCGCCGCAAATGCGACATTTTTGGTCTTTAGTACGAATTCCGTTTCTTCGGAATCATGTTCATCCTGAATCTGCCCGACAATTTCCTCAAGCAAATCCTCAAGTGTGATCATGCCCGCCGTCCCCCCGAATTCATCGAGCACGATCGCCGCATGCACCCGTTTCTGCTGAAAAACCCTCAATAAAACACTGAGTTTCATGGAATCAGGGACAAACAATGGCTTGCGAATCAAGTCATTGATAACCAACAACTCCCCGTGTTGCATGACCTTGATAATATCCTTGGTGTAAATGATTCCCTCAATATGATCCAGCGTCTCCGAAAAAACCGGGTAGCGCGAGAAACCGTTTTGCGTGATAATCTTGATGATTTCCTCACGGGTGCTCTCAATGTCAACCCCCACTATCTCAGTGCGGGGCGTCATCGAGCGCCGCGCCGTGGTATCAGTGAAATCAAAAACCGAATGAATCAACTCCTGCTCCGTCCGGGTGAAAACGCCCTGCTCGCGACCGTCGGCGATAATCAGGTCGATCTCCTCCTCGGTGATGGAACTACGGTCCGAAATCTGACGTAAACCGAATATACGCGTAATCATCTTCGCCGTCCCGGATAAAAACCGCACCAGCACATACCCGCCCCGGATAAAAACCTGCATCGGCGCGGAAACCGCCGCCGCAATCCGCTCCGGCCGCGACAGCGCAATATACTTGGGAACCAACTCACCGATAACAATCGACAAAAATGATATCGTTATCACCACCAGTGCAAACGCAATACTTCCCGCCACCGCCTCGGCGCCGGGAATCGGCAATGATGCCATAACCGGCTTGACCGCATCCACGATGGTCATGCCGCTGAATACGCCCGCAATCGTTCCGACAAAGGTGATCCCCACCTGAACCGTCGCCAAAAACGATTCCGGACGCGCCTGGATACGCTCCGCACGTTTGGCCGAGCGACTCCCGGATTTCACCATTCGTTTCAGCGTGGATTTGCGGCTGGCAATAATGGAGAATTCGGACAACGAAAAAAACCCGTTGGCCAGGATCAGAAACAGGATGGCGACAATTTCAAGATAAAAGTGATTATCCATCCTCACCAGGAGAATGCGGTCTCAACCGCCCTTACTCTCCTCCCATCACTAATTTTTGTAATCGTGCAACCCGCTCCTCGACCGGTGGATGTGTCGAAAACAGCGACGACATTCCCTTACCGGAAAGCGGATTGGCTATAAACAGGTGCGCCGTCGCCGGATTTTTGTCCAGGTTAAGACGAACCGGGGTTCGGTGAAGCTTTTCCAGCGCCGAGGCCAAACCCAAATACTGACCCGTTATGCGACCCCCCTCGGCATCGGCCTTGTACTCACGGGCCCGCGAAATCGCCAGCCGGATCAACATCGCCGCCAGCGGTGCCACAATCATCGCAACCAGCAAAGCCAGCGGGCTTCCGCCACGGCTGTCATCACGTGAATAACCCCCGAATATCATCGTCCACCGCGCCATCGACGCCAAAATACCGATCGCACCAGCCAGCGTGGCCGCAATCGTGCCAATCAGCATATCCCGATTGACAATATGAGCCAGCTCATGGCCGATCACACCTTCCAATTCACTGTCATTCAGAAGTTCCAGCAATCCCTCCGTCGCCGCCACCGCCGCATGATTCTCATTGCGACCGGTCGCAAAGGCGTTGGGTGCCTTGGTCGGAATTATATATACCCGGGGCATCGGTATCATGGCCTTCTGAGAGGCGTTACTCACAATTCGATACAACCGTCGATGATCCGCTTCGCTGATCTCCCGCGCGCGGTACATCTTGAGAACAAGTTTATCCGAATACCAATATGAGAAAAAATTCATCCCGGCGGCAAAAACAAACGCAATAACCATCCCGTTCTGCCCGCCGAGAGCATAACCGATCACGATAAAAAGCATGGTCATCACGACCAGCATCAGCGTTACTTTTAAGCTATTCATTACCTTATCCCTCTTCACTCATAATAGGCTTACGTCAATTCACGGTCAAGAGTTTTGTCCATGAATTAAACAGCCCAAACGGCACAAAAGTTTTCAGGAAAATGCGCCGGGAGCGCCCGGGGGAATTCGGGCGCTCACTTGCCGGGTGTTTTTTTGCGACCCCGACCCCAGGAATCATCCTGATCGGAAACCTCACGAGAAGGCTCAGCCTTGGAGGAATGCTCTTCCCCCGCACTCGATTCGGTCTTTTCAGACGCATCGGACTCCGATGCCGTTGCAACCGGAACCGCCTCGTCTTGCTCAGATGATTTGTCGGATTTAGTCAACCGAACCTTTTTAGCCCGATGCCGTCCCCAGGACATATCCTTCGATCCTTCATCTGGCGTAGCATCGCCGGACTTGGAATCCTGCCGCTCAACCGCTTTCGGTTCGCCCGAATCGGCCTCGCGTGTTTCATCGGAAATATCAGCCTTGGGCGCTTCGTCGGATGACTTGACATGCCGATGACCCTTGTGGCCCCGTCCCCAACTACTCGCCTCCTCAACCGGAGGTTTACTCGGAACATCCGCCACAATTTGATCAACTTCAAGCTCCGGCTTGTCCATCACCGGTTTCGGCTCCGGCTTGTCCATCACCGGTTTCGGCTCTGGCTTGTCCATCACCGGTTTCGGCTCTGGCTTGTCCATCACCGGCTTAGGTCTCGGCCTTGATCTTTTTACAATCGAGTTCGCCTGGGGCTTTTCGACTGCCGGTTTTGCACCTGATTCGGATTTCTTCTCATCGGCGAAGAAATCAAAGCGCGACATATCAATATCAAAAAAGTCGTCCTTCTTGCGATTTTCCACCGGCGCCTTACTGGATGTGCCTTTTTCGCCATCATCCATGCCTGACAGGTGACGACGAACTTTCTCAAGCTCCCGATTCATCGTGGCCTTGGATGGCATCGCCGTCTCTTGAGCCAGTTTAACCTTCGCATCCGGAACGGGATTAGGCGGATTCAACGGCTTGAATCCCTTCTGATCGCCACCTTTCCGGGCATCATCCCTGGAACTCGACGGCGCGTGATGACTTCTTTTCGGGCTTTGCCGACGATCCCGCGAACTACGATCCCGACCAGATTCACGCCGGGTATCGGGACTACCACTGCGCTTACCGACCGGGGCTTTGGATGTTGTTCGTTGCTTTTTGTCACGCGTCCGTGTCTCCCGGGACTTGGAAACACCAGTCACCGACTTGCGCGTAAGACGCTTGTCGGAACGCGTGGTTTTCTGACGCGGTTTGTCTTTTACCGTCTTGGTCCGAATCCGTTTCCGATCCTGCATCTCGGAGGTCTCTCCGATAACCGCCGCACCGATCGAGTCACCCCACACATTGACCGTCGTCCGGCACCGATCAAGAAACCAGTCAATCGCCCAGATCAAACCGATCCCCTCAAGCGGCAAACCGACTGCGGTCAGCACGAATACCATCGTGACTGTCCCCGCATGCGGAATACCCGCCGCGCCAATCGACGCCAGCGTCGCGGTCAGGAAAATGACCACCTGCGCCCCGATTGAAAGATCAATCCCGTAAATCTGCGCGATAAACATCGCCGCCACCGCTTCATACAGCGCCGTGCCGTCCATGTTGATTGTCGCGCCCAGCGGTAGAACAAACGATGCCGCTTTGCTGTCGACCTTGTTTTTGTCCTCCACCGCTTCCATTGTGATTGGAAGGGTGGCCGATGACGACGCGGTCGTGAACGCCGTCGCCAGCGCTTGACCCATGTTCACGAAATACCGGAACGGGTCTTTCTTGCCCATGAATTTCAGGATCAAGGGAAGAATTACCAGCGCGTGAATCAGCAGGCCGACTATTACTGTCAGGGCATACAGCCCCAGGCCTGAGATCAACTCGTCAACCGAGTTGCGATTTTCAGCGACTATGCCGCCGATGAGCGCCAGGACACCGACCGGCGCGAAATAAAGAATCAACGTGACCAGCTTCATGATGGCGCGATTGAACCCGTCAAAAAAGTTGATGACCGGTTTGCCCTTGGCGCCAAGCGTGGTCAAAACCCCGCCGAACAAAAGCGAGAAGATTATCAGCGGCAGGATGCGGCCTTCGGCCGCGGCACCGAATAGATTTTCGGGGATAAGACTGACGATTACGTCGGTAAACGTCTTCCCCGTGCTCTCGGCAACCAGTTCCGGGACATAGGAACCGAACGCTTCCACCCCCACCCCGGGCCGGATGATATTGACCAGGATCAGCCCGATTATGACTGAAAAACCGGTCGTGGCAAAATAAAAGAGAAGGGTTTTGCCGGTGGTTTTGCCGAGTTTGCGGATATCGCCCAGTGACGTTACCCCCACGATCATGGAGGCCATGATGAGCGGGATAACGACCATTTTAAGGGCGTTGAGAAAAATGGTGCCGAGAAATTTGATTTGTAGTAAGGTGTCGCTGAGGAAATAACCGCCAAGAACGCCCAGGATGGCGCCGACGATCATTGCTACCAGAATGATGTTTCCTGTTTTACTGTCCATACTCCGTGTGCTTTCCGCCTTTCTTGGTTTTTACTATAAGCGTGTAGTATACGAATAAACCCCCTTCCCCGCAACCCCTTATCCACCCGAACATTTTGGCGCAAATACGCCCTCATCTGAATCATTCACGGGTCAATTGTAGATACTGTTCGGCGTAGTGCGATCCTGTTGCAGGCCGGGAGAACTGATCTACGCAACAGGCTCAAAAGGCCTTGGTCGAAACAAAGTTTCATCCCGGCCTGTTCTGGTCTCTCATGTAACCAGGTATATATTTGAAATGCAAGATACAAGGTCGAAATCTCCCTCCCGAACCCCGTGAGGGAGGCTGTTTCGACATCTACCTGTACCGCTGTAAAAACTCCTCAATCTCCCGCGCATTCTTCAAAAATATCGGGCCATCGGCCTTAAAATACGTTCTTATGGCCGCAATCATCCCGGGTCGGACATCCCTGCGGAAATTCAATGTCCATTTGATAAATTCGAAATCCACCTTTTCCGGGCACCCCTCGGCCATGTCCGGGCGGGATTTGTTATATCCTTTAAAAACACGCTTGAAAATCCGCCAGAGGCAGATATGCGTCGGAAAATCGAGATAAATGACTGTGTCGGCGAGGGGAAGACGGATATCGACCGTACTGCGATAGGTGCCATCCATAATCCATTCTTCGGTGGCCGCCATTTTACGTACTTTTTGTCTCCAGAGATCTCGTTCGGTTTCGACCCATCCCGCCTGCCAGTATTCTTTATCGAGATGGATAACCGGAAGCCCGAGCAACTCGCCCAGCTTGATTGCCAGCGTGGACTTCCCGGCGCCGGGATTACCCATAATGAGAATTCGCTTCATCGGATGAATATAATGGAGTACTATTGAATTTCAAACAGTTTCACACAATAAGCAAAATCGAGACCAGAATCCTTGCGCTCCTGACATCTATACTACCCAAATAAAGACAGCTGACCAGATAACTGATCAATATATCGTATCTTGCGATTTGTGTAAAATTGGTTTCCGAATCTTCTAACATCGCCAAGATTGGTTTTTTCTCTAGGGAAAAAACTAATCATAATTCTGTTTGCGTAATTATGGCTACTGTTAACATTTTTTGGGTTCTCGACCATCCTTTTAAGCAACGGTACAAACATTTTTACAAGTTCTGCTTTATACTTAGCCGCGCTACTATCGATTAAACCATGCAAAGCAGTGGTTGATACCCCGAGAAAAAGATCGCACAATTGAATAATATTAGATCGGATACAATCTCTGTGGCTTTTGGGTATAAAAGTAACACCATTGCATTTACAAATGATGTTTTCATCATTATTGTCAAGTTTGTAGATGCAATGCCAAGGGAAATAATCATGATCCTGTTGTTGTCCTTGCTCGTGGAAAATATTTTCTACAATAATCTTACGCTTGGGGAAAAAGCACTTTATTGCATATAATACGGCTGTGCGAAAAAATCTATTATATTTACTATTAAATTCTTGTTTATCGCCAAACTCGTCTTTGTTTAATTTCGAATCATTTATACCCAATATATACGCATAGAAATGCTTTTCACTTTTTGAATGATCAAGAATAAACTCTAACCATCTATTACAAATATTCCTTGTATCATTGCTTGCAACATCTACCCAATGTACTATTCGATCATTTTTCAAAAAATATTTTGATGTCTTATCAAAATTGTGGCAATATCTAAGATTAATAATTTCTGGTAATAGTTCATTCGCGATATTTTCAACAATTATACCAATATAAAACCAATCATCATTGGTATAAGGACATTTTCTGCATTGCACTTCATCTGCATAGATGTTTATTCTCACAGTAGAATCCTTACTCTGACTGTGAAACAATTCCACAATTCCCTCCATTTAATCCTCTAAATGTCTCCCATAGTCAAATAGACCCTAAAATACGCCGTTTGGCCCATCAAGTGCGTGATTTTCATTATTATTTTAACCGATAGCATACGTATATGACTTTTGCTTTTAGAAATCTCTTTATTATATCTACTCTTTGCTTATTTCCATTCTCTGTCTTGTTGTAAGTAACCGTCTTTTATCACCTCACGTCCAAGTCATCGGTATTTAGTAATCAAGTTCTGCATTCATTCGTCCTCCTCAGTAAGTTCAGGTGCGCTTAGAATGCGAGGTACAGTCTCAATTTGTTCTAGTGCCGGTATATCATCACCTGATCCGACTCCGAGGTTTTTGAATTTCCTCGCTGCTGGTAGAATCATTCTTTCTAATGATCCTACCGCATTACTGTATGATGTATTGGCTTTCTTTAATCCATCCCCAACTTGGGTGATATGGGAAGCAAGCACACGCATTCTCTCATATAATTGCTTACCTAAATTGCTTACTTCCTGTGCGTTTTTTGTAATCTGTTCCTGCCTCCAGCCAAAAGCGACTGTCCTTATCAAAGCAATTAGAGTCGTCGGTGTAGCAAGGACAACCTGCTGCTGCATACCATTCTCAATAAGATCATGATCGTAATGAGCTGCAGCGGCGAGGAATGATTCGCCTGGTATGAACATTACAACGAATTCTGGGGCATTCTCGAGCTGACTCCAGTAGGATTTGCTGCTGAGATTCTTCATGTGTGTTTGAATTTGCTTGGCATGAATTTTGAAATTATTAATACGTTCTTCTTCGGACTCTGCTTCAATAGCGTTTATGTAGGCATTCAATGCTACTTTCGCATCGACGACTATCTCTCTTCCTCTTGGCAAATGAACGATCAAATCAGGAATGAGGCGGCTATCTTCAGATTGCACACTAACTTGCTCTGAGAAATCACAATGTTCGGACATTCCTGCCAATTCTACTACACGGTGGAGTGTCATTTCTCCCCATCGCCCCCGAACTTGGGGCGTGCGTAAGGCCATAACAAGATTGCCAGTTTCCTTTTGTAGTTTTTGCTGAACAGTGGCGAAATTTTCCAAATGCTCTTTTATCCCGAAATAGGCACCTTCTCGATTCTTTTCTAATTCGCGCACGTGCTCATCAAACTGCTTTAGTGATTCAGAAAGAGGTTTTACAAGTCCCTTTATTGCTTCCTGCCTTTGACCAAGGTCACCCTTGGCATCTGACAACACCTTTTCAAATGTCTCCTTAGCATGAATCAAGAATGAAGATGTAGTTTTATCAAGAGTGTCTCCTGCCAACGATTTGAAGGCATCAGTCAGCTGTTCTTTTGCCTCAGCCAGTAGCTTTTTCTCTTCTGCTAATCTCTCTAATGTCTCTTGTGCCTGCGTCTCAGCTTTAACGCGGGCCTCTTTTTCGTCAGACAGATTATCTCTCAGTTTCTCAAAATCTTCCGCTGCCTTCTTACTACGCTGTTCATTACTTATTCTAAGTTCCGTCAAGTTGCCTTCAAGGGCATTAGCCCTTCCTTCAGCAGTACTGGCTTGATCTCGGCTCTCCTGTAATATTCGATCGTAAGTTGATCGGGTGCGACTGGCTGACAGTAGCCATGCAATTATACCGCCGACGACTATTCCACCAATTATGTATAGAGCGGTCACCATTGATTTATCTCCTCATCAAAATTATCCCTTGTCTCTTGTTTCATTAGCCAATCCCCCTCCGGCTGTCTTTCACATGTTTCTATCCCTGCTTCCATTCCTAACCCCTTTATCTGATAATTTCCTTACACCTGACCGTAATTGCGGCTTTTCAGCCTATGATAGACTCAATTTAACCCAATTTCACTACCAAATCAATGGTAAAATCAAATCCGGGCCCTTATGTAGGAGGTATGAGGTGATGGATTGGGCAATGATACTTAAAAGGCGTCAATCGTGGTGCCACACTGCTTGCGGGTACACACCCCATATGACATATTCTCCAGCCCCGCCACCGGAGGCGGGATCGTCATCGATCGCGCACGCCCAAAATTCGCACTTTCACTACCAAACCACTACCACAAAACTTAAAAATGAGCAATCGAACCTAAATCCATGCCCCGCACCTGTCATTGCGAGGAGCGCCAGCGACGAAGCAATCTCCACCAACCACCCCGAAAAATATTTTTCAAAACACAATCCAGACCCATTTTCATTACGCCCCATCACCCTGTCACACAATACCATACACCGTTCCCCCACCCGCTCAAACTCGTCTTTTGTGGTGCCCCAACCCTTCAGGATTGGGATTTCACTTTGTATCCGCCATTGCGAAAACCGCCCGCGACCCTGCAATCCCCCATTCCTGTCATTGCGAGGAGCGCATGCGACGAAGCAATCTCCACCGTACAATTTCACTACCAAACCACTACCACTAAACTTAAAAATGAGCAATCGAACCCAAATTTGTGATGCGAATGTGAGCCGACCCGCAGTTTCAATACTCCACCACCCACCCCGAAAAAAAATCGAAAACGCAAAGCAGACCCATTTTCGAAAGGCGGAACCCATGACATAACCCCATAACAATCCCCAACATACCGCGCCGGACACCCGCCCGAACCGGTTTTCAAACTCGCGCGCAACACCACCGTTTTGGCTTGCCATCCGGCCCGACAATCTCCATATTGGGCGCATGCTCTTCGATCATGACTACTTTATGGATTACGCGCTCCGCGAGGCCAACGCGGCTTTCGATGAGGACGAGGTCCCCGTCGGCGCCGTCGTGGTGCTCGACAACCGCATCATCGGCCGCGGCCACAACCGCACCGAATCGCTCAAAGATGCCACCGCCCACGCCGAACTGCTCGCGATCACCTCGGCCGCCGAACAGGTCGGCGACTGGCGGCTCGACAACGCCGTGCTCTATTCAACCATCGAGCCCTGCGCCATGTGCGCCGGAGCGGCCGTCCTCTCGCGCATCCGCACTATCGTCTATGGCGGCATCGACCCGCGCTTCGGGGCCTGCGGAACCCTTTTCAACATCCCCGTCGACCCGCGCCTGGTCCACCGCATCGAAATCATCGGCGGCATCCGCGAGCCCGAGGCGGTCGAACTGATGAAGAACTTCTTCCGCCAGGTACGTAAAAACAAGGAGGGACAATGAATAAATACAATGTCGATCTCAACGCGGTGCTCGTCAGGCCGCTGTACTTCGGTCTCTTGATGAATATCTTCGTGCCGGCGCTCCTGCTCCTGATCGCCTATTTCATCGACCAGGGAAAAATCATGGAGCGCTCCCTGACCTTCACCGGCGGCGACCTGCTCTTCTGGGTCTTCCTGGTCGTGGCGATTGCCGATGGTGCCGTCGCCATCTTCATGCGCCAGAAGCTGTTCTTTGCCCCGATGATCCTTAAGAAGGAAACTTTCGCCGATGACCTCACGGCACGGGTGTTCAAAGCGTCGATTGTCTGCTACGCCATCACCACCGCGATCGCGATCTATGGATTTGCGCTGTACATGGCCAGCGGCGGCTTCGACCGACTGTTCCTGTTTATCTTCATTTCGTTTATTGCGTTCCAGATCATCCGCCCCCGCCACGGCTTCATCAAGAAGGTAATCGAGGCGCAGGAAAAACATGTCGACGAAGGCCGATTCGCGACGCCGTTAAAATAGGGCTTTACAAGCGGCCTGAAAGATATTATTTAGGGAAATCGGATACCGAGACGGAGAGGTGCCGGAGTGGTTGAACGGGGCGGTCTCGAAAACCGTTGAGCCTTTGCGGGCTCCCAGGGTTCGAATCCCTGCCTCTCCGCTTAATTTATTATAATCCCTGTAACTATTTACTTGACAATTTGTTATAATTGGCGATATTGGTGGTGTAAGGTCGCTGTGACCATATTGTGACCATCAGAAACCGGGTGTTCGACCATGGGAAGTATCTACAAACGAGGCAAAATCTGGTATCTCGACGTCAGGTATAAAGGGCGAAGAGTCCGTAAACGAGTCGGGACATCAAAGAAAATCGCTGAGTTGGCTCTTAAAGATGCCGAGGTGCATGTCGCCAAAGATGAGTTCGGCTTTGCCCAGAATGATATCGCCGCTGATAAATTCTTCGATGAATTTCTGGATTACTCCCGGGTCAATCACCAACCATCCACCACCAACCGATACCGAGTGGTTATTGACCATTTCCGGGAGTTTCTCAAAGGCAGGGGCAAGATTGCTTTTCTGTCAGAGATAACACCGGAAGAGATTGACAAATACAAGCTGTTCCGCAAAGACTCCTGGGTGAATCCCAATGGTATTCCGGTTGAATCAGATGATGATGTCAACGGTCACACCCGTAAAGGTGCCCGGGCCCATACGATCAATTTCGAAGTGGGAACCTTGCGGACGGTATTAAACCTAGCCATCAAATGGGGCTATCTCAAAGAGAATCCAGCCAGGGGAGTCAAACG
>Ga0272441_10000762_pt1 | contig 71692 bp, 53 predicted proteins | sample SSMProp6N_FD_193582 | JGI IMG/M metagenome (GOLD analysis project Ga0272441, IMG submission 193582) | Marine sediment archaeal communities from Little Sippewissett salt marsh, Falmouth, MA, United States - SSM-Prop-6N | ecosystem: Environmental > Aquatic > Marine > Wetlands > Sediment ...
GGCCTGCGGGCCCTCGGGCTCTTGAAGAAGCCGAGTTTCGCCGTCTTCATCGGCGTCTCGATGATCGCGATGATCCCCTTCGCCGCCTACTGGACGTTCTTCAGCCTGTACCTGAAGAGCCTGCAGGTGGAGATCATCACGGGCACGATGAACCTGGGGCAGTTCATCGAGATCTTCGCCATGTGGCTGCTGCTGCCCATTGCCCTGAAGAAGATGGGCGTGAAGTGGACACTCGTCATCGGCGTGGCCGTCATGGCTCTGCGGTACGTCTTCTTCATGTTCGGCAACGGCGACGAGTTGATGGCCCTGAACTACTTCGGCGTGCTCGTGCACGGCATCGTGTTCTCGTTCTTCTTCGTCACCGGGTTCATCTACGCCGACCAGGCGGCCCCGAAGGGGATGCGGGCCCAGGCCCAGTCGCTCGTCCTGCTCGTGACGAGCGGCATCGGCATGCTGGCGGGGAACTGGATCAACGGCGCCATCGTCGACGCGGGGCTCGGGTGGAAGACCGTGTGGATGATTCCGGCGATCATCTCGGGCGTGCTGGCCCTTCTGATGATCGCGGCCTTCCACCCGGGGAAGAAGAAACCCGCCGAGGCAGCGCCCGCGACGGAACCCGCCGCCCCGCAGGACGCCTCCGTCCCGACGGAGGTGGCCGAGGGAACGGGCGAGGGCGAACAGGCGTAGGCGGAGCGACGGGCCGCAGACGCGCCGGGTGCCACTGGCGGCTTGTCCGCCAGTGTTGCCCGAACCGCCCGGCACTGGCGGGCAAGCCGCCAGTGGCACCCTGCAAGCGGGAGCGTGGAACTGCCTCCGCCCTAGGCGCGTCCAATTCCACGGCACGACCGTGCCCTTCGAGCCGAAAGGAGCCGCCCATGCGCCGCCCGTGTGCCGTTCTCGTTTCCCTCACCGCCGCCGTCGTGACACTCTCGGCGGTCCTTGTCGACCCCGCCGCCGGCCGGAACCCTCCTCCGCGTCGCGATCCCAACGCCGACGCCGCAGCCACGGCGGCCGATAGCACGAACGCCTTCGGCCTGGCCCTCTACGGCCACGTGCGGGGCAAGCCGGGGAACCTCTTCCTCTCGCCCTACAGCATCGCCTCCGCCCTGGCGATGACGTGGGCGGGGGCCCGCGGCGAAACGGCCGACGAGATGGCCGAGACCCTCGCCCTGCCGCGAGACTGGCGCGGCGAGCCGGAGCGCATCCACAACGCCTTCGGCCGGCTGACCAAGTCGCTGAACGATCCGAAGGCCGCCTACGAACTCACCGTCGCCAATGCCCTGTGGGGACAGAAGGGGTACGGCTTCCAGGAAGCGTTCCTCAACCTCCTGGACACGCATTACGGGGCCGGGCTGCGGGAGGTCGATTTCCTCGGCGCAACCGACCAGGCCCGCAAGACCATCAACACGTGGGTCGAGAAGGAAACGCGGGAGAAGATCACCGACCTCATCCCGCCCGGCGCGCTCGTGCCCGAGACGCGGCTCGTCCTGACGAACGCCATCTACTTCCTGGGCACGTGGCGGTTCCCGTTCGGCAAGGACGACACGAAGGAAGAGGATTTCTTCGCCCCCTCCGCGACGGTCAAGGTGCCGATGATGCGGGACACGAAACACTACCTCTACGCCGACGCGGGCGGGCACCACGTCCTCCAGTTGCCGTACAAGGGCGGGGACCTGGCGATGCTGCTCCTCGTGCCGAAGAAGAAAGACGGCCTGGCGGCGGTGGAGGCGTCGCTCTCGCCGAAGGCGCTCGCGGGTTGGATCGGCGAAATGAAGCACACGCGCGTCCGGCTCCGCCTGCCGCGCTTCAAGACCACCTGGCGGTGCCTGCTCGGCGAGACGCTCGCCGGGATGGGCATGGCCCGGGCGTTCGACCCCGCCAAGGCCGACTTCTCCGGCATGAACGGCGGGAAGGAACCGCTCTGGATCGGCGAGGTCATCCACAAGGCGTTCGTCGAGGTGAACGAGGAAGGGACGGAGGCGGCCGCCGCCACGGCCGTCGTCATGGTCGGTGCGGCCCCGGCGCCCGAAGAGCCGCCCGTCGTCCGCTGCGACCGGCCGTTCCTGTTCCTCATCCGCGACACGCGGAGCGGGGCGATCCTGTTCCTGGGGCGGCTGGTGAATCCGAAGGAGTGAGGCCCAGCCCGTGCGGCATGTTCGAGGTTTCCGGGCACCGGGTTCTTAACGCAGAGCCCGCGGAGGGCGCAGAGAACAACGGAGAACGACGAGACGCTGGGTACGCCGGAGGCGCGAGCGGGTAACGATTGTCATCCCGAGCGAGCGGAGCGAGTCGAGGGATCTCGCCGTGGCAGTTTGCCGTTTACGAACGGCGCTGACGGCGAGATTCCTCCGCTCGGCCTCGCTTCGGGAGGCCTCGGTCGGAATGACAATCGGGGCCCCCGGTCGTTCTCTGCGTGCTCTGCGGTTCTCGGCGCTCTCTGCGTTCCAACCGAATCGCCGGAAGCCCCATTGAAACGCGGCCAGCCGGCCCCGCCTACGGCCGTTTGAAGAGGCCGACCCGGCGCAGCGTCGGCGCGCCGCGCGATTGCTGGATCACGACACGGACCTGGCGGGCCGCCACGGGCTCGATCCGCAGCAGCCGCTTGTGCCCCACCGTGGTGCCCTCGGCGATTTTCTGCCACTGCCCGTCGCGCCGAGCCTCGACGCGGAACCGTTCGATCCGCTGGCCAAGGGCGATGCGCTCCTGGAGCAGCACCACGTCAAACGTCTTCGCGGCGCCGAGGTCCAGGGTGAGCGTTTCGGGCTTCGCCCCGTCGCCGGCGGCCATCCAGAAGCGCTCGCCCCCCGCGCCGACGGCGCCGGCCGGGCCGTGTTCGGCGTCGCGGGTGGAGGAGGCGTCGGCCGTGGCCCCGGCGGCGAGGTCCTCGGCGAACGTGGCGTCGAGGACGCGGCGGAGTTCCTTGAGGCGGGCCACGTCCGTTTCGTGAAACAGGCCGCGGCGGTCGGGCGGCACGTTCAGCAGCAGGACGCTGTTGCGCCCGACGGACGAGTAGTAGATCGTGAGCAGGTGATCGAGCGATTTGACCTTGGCGTCCTGGGAGGCGTGGTAGAACCAGCCGGGGCGGATGGAGACGTCGCATTCGGCCGGATACCACTTGCCGTCGCGGGCGCTCCATTCGGTCTCGGCCGCCAGGCCGTTCTCGTTGCCGACCCACCGGATGTCGGGTCCCATGATGGCGATAAGGGCGTGGGGCTGGAGCCGGCGGACGGTCGCGAAATAGCGCTTCCAATCGTAGACCTGCTTCTTGCCGTTCGGCCCTTCGCCGCAGGCCCCGTCGAACCACACCTCCGTCACCTTGCCGTAACGGGTCAGCAGTTCGGTCAACTGCTTCACGAAGAAATCGTTGTAGGCGTCGGTGCCGTAGGTGCGTTCGTGCCGGTCCCAGGGGGAGCAGTAGACGCCGAAGTCGATGCCGCCGTCGCGGCAGGCGTCGGCGACCTCGCGGACGACGTCGCCCTTGCCGCCGCGCCACGGGCTGGACGCCACGTCGTGGTCGGTTTGGTCGCTCGGCCAGAGGCAGAAGCCGTCGTGGTGTTTGCAGGTGAGGATGAGCATCTTCATGCCGGCGGCCTTGCAGGCGTCGACCCATTGGGTGGCGTCGAAGGCGGTAGGGTTGAAGAGGCGCGGGTCCTCCTTACCGTCGCCCCACTCGCGGTCGGTGAACGTGTTGACGCCGAAGTGGGCGAAGGCGATATACTCCATCTCGTGCCAGGCCCGCTGCTCGGGGGTCGGGACCGGCCGGTCGCCGGGATCGATGCCCGCGGCGGAGGCGACGGGCGGCAGGGCGAGAATGACGGCGAGAACCATGACGGCAAAAAACGGGCGGGGCATGGGAGGTCTCCAAAGACAGTGCCTGAGTAACGGCAACAGCGCTGCCGCGGCCTGAGGGCGGCTCGTGGCTCGCGGCTCGCGGCTCGCCGGGTGCCACTGGCGGCTTGTCCGCCAGTGTTTCCCGGTTCGCCATGCACTGGCTGGCAAGCAGCCAGTGGCACCCCGTTTCGGGGCTATCCCGGCCGGGCGGCTTTCCAGCCGGCCTTCAACTGTTTCGAGAGGCGGGCGACCAATTCCTTGCGCTCGCCGCCGGCGGCCAGGTTGACATTCTCCTGCGGGTCCGCCTGATGGTCGTAGAGTTCGGCGGCCACGACCTCGCCCGTATTGCGGTGCTGCCACTCGGTGTACCGGTACTGCTCGGTCCGCATGGAGTAGCCCATGATCCCCCGGCCACGGGGGTATTGACTGAACGCCGCCGACTTCCACGGGCGGTCCGGGTCCCGCATGAGCGGCGCCAGGCTCGTGCCTTCGCAGTGGTCCGGGACGGGCAGGCCCGCCAGGTCGCACACGGACGGGTAGATGTCGACGAACTCCGCCAGGCGGCGCGTCCGCTTGCCGCCCTCCACGCGCGGCGAGGCCAGGATGAGGGGCGCCCGCGTCGCCGACTCGAAGTTCGTGTGCTTGCACCACAGGCCGTGGTCGCCCAGGTGCCAGCCGTGGTCGCCCCACAGGACGACGATCGTCCGGTCGGCCAGGCCGAGGCGTTGGAGTTCCGCCAGCACCCGGCCGATCTGGGCGTCGGTGTACGAGACGCACGCCTTGTACCCGCGGAGGAGGGTCCGGGCCTGGTCCTCGGTCAGGTCGCCTCGCTTCGGCATGCCGGGATAGTTGCGGAGTTCGCCCCAGTTGGTCATGGCCTGGTCCGGCGCGCCCTTCGGCTTGAACGGGTTGGCCGCCAGGTCGATCGTCTCGGGCGGATACAGGTCCCAGTACCGCTTCGGCGCGTTGAACGGGAGGTGCGGCTTGTAGAAGCCGACCCCCAGGAAGAACGGCCCCTCCTTCAGGCGGCGGAGGGCCGCGACGGCCTCCGTGGCGAGGACGCCGTCCGGGTACGCTTCGTCGGCTACGTCGGCGCACTCGTAGGCGGGTCCGCGGCCGCCGTCGGTCTTGGCGGCAACGGCCTGGGCCTCGGCCGTCACGTACCCGCGTCCCTTCCAGTCGCCGGACGGCCGCCGGGGCTTCTCGCTCCAGCCCAGCGGATCGTCCTTGACGTAATGATGGTAGATCTTGCCGAGCGAGATGGTCGTGTAGCCGTGCTTCTTGAAGTGCTGCGGCAGGGTCAGGACGTCCGGCATGGTCTTCCGCAGCGGCGTCTGGAGGTTCCAGACGCGGGTCGTGTCCGGCCGGCACCCGCTCATCAGGCTGGCCCGCGAGGGGGCGCAGACGGCCTGCTGGCAGTACGTCCGCGCGAAGACCGTGCCTTGGGACGCCAGGCGGTCGATGTGCGGCGACCGGATGTCCTTCCGCCCGAAGCAACCGAGCAGCGGTTTCAGATCGTCGACCGCGATGAAGAGGACGTTCAGGCGTCCCTCGGCGCCGGCGGCCCTGCGGGCCGCGAGGCCTCCAAGAAGGGCCGGGGCCGCCAGCGACGCGACGGCGCCCCGGGAAGCCCGGGCCAGGAAACGGCGGCGGGTCAGCAGCGGCATTGGATGCTCCTTAGGAACCGGTTCCCGTCCGTCGGGTGCCACTGGCGGCTTGTCCGCCAGTGTTGCCCGTATCACCACGCACGGGCTGGCAAGCAGCCAGTGGCACCCGCGCGCCGGACAAGTCCGGCGGCTAAATGTGACAGCCCGTGTCGCAACGTTCGCGGCTCGGGTCAGTCGTCATCGTCATCGTCGTCATCGTCGGCCGGCGGGGCGGAGGGTGGAGCGGCGTCCGGCTCGACGAGAATCATCGTGCCGGTGTTCTTGTCCGCGTCGGCGGAGGGCGCAGCGCCGGCATCCGAGGCGGCGGGCTCGATGTCGGCGGCGGCCGGGGCCGCCTGGCTCGCGACGGCGTACACGTACCCGTCCTGGCTGCCGATGTAGATGACGCCGTCGGCGACGGCCGGCGAGGAATGGACGTCCTTGCCGGTCGCAACGCGCCACTGCTCCGCGCCGGTCTTGGCGTCGATGGCGTACAGATGGTCGTCCTCGCTGCCGACGAACACCATGCCGCCCGCCACCGCGGGCGAGGACCGGACGTCGTCGTCGGTGCGGAACTTCCACGCAATCGTCCCCGCCTGCACGTCGATGGCGTACAGGTGATCGTCGTTGGAGCCGACGTACAGCAGTCCGGCGGCGTAGGCGGGCGAGGACCGGATGTCGTCGTCGGCCTCGAACCGTCCCTGGGCGGCCCCGTCGGCGGCGTCGCGGGCGAAGAGGTTCCCCTCCTTGTCGCCGACGTACAGGACGCCGTCGGCCACGCAGGGGGCGCCGAAGATCGCGCCGTCCGCCTCGAATCCCCATCGCTGGACGCCGGTGGCGGCGTCGAGGGCCCGGACCTCGCCCTTCGTATCGCCCACGTAGACGAGGTCGCCGGCGACGGCGGGACCGGCCTGGACTTTGCCCTCCATCTCGACCCGCCATCGCGACGCGCCGGTGGCGGCGTCGACGGCGTAGACGTGCTTGTCGTCGCTGCCGAAGAACACGAGCCCACCCGCGACGGCCGGCGAGGTGTTGATGTCGCCGTCCGCCTTGAAACGCCACCGCTCGACGCCCGTCTGCGCGTCGACGGCGTACAGGTGACCGTCGTCGCAGCCGACGTACACGAGACCGGCCACGACGGCGGGGGAGGAGGAGGCGTCGTTGTCCGTCCGAAACCGCCACCGCTCCACGCCCGTGGCCGCGTCGATGGCGTAGAGGTGATCGTCGTTGGAACCGACGTACACCATGCCGCCAGACACCGCGGGCGAGGATTCCACCCGGTCGTCCGTCCGGAACCGCCACCGCACCTGGACGGGGGCGGCGACGGCCGGGGAGGCGTAATGGCCGGTCCGGCCCTCGTTGGCCCCGAACATGGCGGGCGGCGCCAAGCGGCCCGGTCCGGAGGCGGGAGCCGGCCCGGATGAGGCGGCGGCCAGGGCGGCTGTCACCGCCACAACCGTCAGGATGAACCGTTGCATGGGAATGCCCTGCCTCATGGAGAGTCCAAAGGATAAACCGCCTTGACACGAAAGTCAAAACCCCCTCGCGCGGCGCACGGGGGCGGTCCTCAGCACGTCAGGTGAAACGCGCCGGCCACGTGGCGGCCTTCGTCGACACACCGGTTGAAGACCTTGACGGCCTCGCCGGTCTTCTCGATGACCGACTGGATGCCGGCGCGCTCGAGGGCCTCCCAGGTGGCCGGGGGCACGTTCATCCGGCCGAAGGCGCCCGTGCCGATGACGACCGTATCGGGTCCGGCGGCGATGACCTCGTCCAGCTCGTCCTCCATGAGGCTGTGCCCATGCCGCCGCCACCAGTCGGGGTGGACGTCGTGCGGCAGGAGGATGAGGTCGTTGGTGTAGGCGGTGCCGTCCACGACGATCCGGCCGAATTCATAGAAGTCAATATGCATAACTTCCCCTCGGCGACCCCTTGCGGCACCTGATTATAGCATCGAATGGCGCGTCCGAAAAGAAGGACCCCCGTTTTCCGACGGGCATGGACGGCGAACATTCACTCGCCGTCACGGCACGGCGACGGCGTCGACGAGGCGGCCGCCGGCCAGGAGGCGGACGCACACGGCCCCGGCCGCAGCCGCCGGCACGTCGCCGGCCGCGAACCGGACGGTCTCGGCCGCGGGCCGAGAGACGAGCGCCTTGCCCGCGGCATCCGTGAGGCGGATCTCGCCCGGGCGGGCGTCCTCCGCCACGCGGACCACGAAGGCCTCGCCGTCGCGCGTGACCTCCAGCACCCGGGGAAGCACCGCCAGGCACGCCACGCCGTCCCGCGGCAGGAAGAGGCGGACACGGGCCCCGCCCCCGTCGGCCGGCGCCACGTGGGCCTCCCGGCCGCGCGTCAGGTCGAAGACGTGGGCGCCCTGCGGCACCTCCAGCGCCAGGGCCGGCCCGTCGAACGTGAACCCGGTCGCGTTGCAGACGGTGTAGAGCGTCTTGCCCCCGCCGCGGAACCGGTTCGCGTACACGCCCCGGGCCGGCGTGGGGACGAGCGGCTCGGCCCGGCCCGACTCGAAGGCGTCCGTGTTCTCGTGCAGGATGCGGTAATACGCCTCCGGGTAATACGCTCCGAAGGAGCCGACGGCGTTCCAGAACCGGACGCGGTGCCCGCGGTCGGCCCCGGTGTTGTCGAGTTCGTACGCCTTGCACTCCGGGAAGTAGAACCGCTGGAGGTTGCACGGCAGGGGCCTGAGCGGCGAGGCGTGCACGCGGAACTCGTACGTGATGCACCCCTCAATCAGCGGCATGAGGAAGTCGTAGCCCGGGTGCTCGGTCGTGAGGACCGACCCCGGGGCGACCTCGTCCATCGCCTGCCGGACGCCCCTGGTGGTCTCGGCGATGGCCCGCTGCCACTCCGTGCACCCGCGCTCCGCAAACGTGTGGGCGTGCTTCGTGCTGAAGCAGGCGGCCCCCTTGTGGCCGTACTCGTCCAGACGGATGCCGTCGGCGCCGGTCTCGCGCATGACGCGGCGCATCGTCCGGACAACATAGTCGCGGTAGGCGGGGCAGTCGTGGCACATGTTCCACGACTCGTAATTCGTGCGATACGAGCCGTCCGGACGGACGATGCCCCACTCCTTGCCACGCTCGCGGCCCAGGCGCGAATTGTCGCACGCCAGCAGGGGGTCGGTGTAGAGCGTGACGAGGGCGCCTTTTCTCTTGTACGTCTCGATGGCCTTGCGGAAGGCGGGGAGCCCGCCCCACCGCGCGTTGTACCCGTCGTAGTCGCCGCGGTTGACCGGCCACATCGTCTTGCCGGTGACGGGGTCCTTGACGTAATACGACTTGTACCGCTCGTAGGTGGCCTTGCCGAGGCGCTCCTGGAGTTCGTCCCACGGCGTCCGCCACGGGCCGAGCGGCGACCATTCCCACCACGACATGAGTTCGATGCAGTCGGTCGCGGGGCGGACGAAGTCCGTCCGGTACGCCCCGTCGCGGAAGAGCGGGCTCTGGCCCCAGCCGGCCGCTATCATGTTCCACACGTCCGTCAGGCGCGACGGGTACGGCCGGAACGTCCACACGCGGTGGCACCAGTCGGCATAGCGGCGCATCGCCTCGTGCCAGTCGCCGGGATGGGCCTCCAGGGCGACGCCCTTGGCGGCGAACGCGTCACCGGGCCCGCGCGTGCGGCGCAGGTACTCGTAAGCGAACCCCGTGCCCTCGACGGCCGGAAGGTTGGCCGTCCACGTGTATTCGTCGGCGGTGGGGGTCTCGGCGGCGTCGGCGCTGGTCTCGGGCGCGCCCGGCACGTGCTTGCGCAGGGCGAGGACCTTGTACCGGCCGTCGTCGTCGGTGGAGCGGACGAGGAGTCCCGCCCCGCGCTTCGGGCTGAAGAGGTCCATGACCTGGTAGATGGCCCCGTGGTCGCCGTAGCCGCGGCGGATGTGGGCCGGCCGGTCCGCGATGATGCCCCCGCCCCACGGGTAGAAGTAGTAGTCGTCCGCCGGGGCCTCCGAGACGGCGAGCCCTGAGAGGTGCGGGAAGGCGAGTTTGAAATCCGCCGACTCCTTGCCCCGGTTCGTCACCGCGAGGCCCAGGCGCAGGGCCCCCGCGTCGATGCGGGCGGTGAGGCGGGCCTCCAGGCCCGTCGGATTGTGGGCGAGGGTGGCGACGACGCCCACGGCGTCCTTCATCGCCTCGACCGTCTCGAGACGGAAGTCGCGCGAGCCGGCGTATCGCTTGCCGCCGGCCTCGACCAGGAAGAGCGCGGAGGCGTCCGGCAGGCGGACCATCTCGGCATCCGCGAGTTCGTTCTGGAGCGAGGCCAGGCGCAGGCGACCGCCACGGCGGTCCAGGACGCATCGCAGCGTGGCATTCTCCAGGTGGATGCGGTCGTCCTCCACCCGGCAGGACGGCTTGCGTTCGGCCCGCCGGCCGGCGGTCCGCGCCAGGGGCGGGGCCATGTCGATCGGCTCCGGCGCTCGCCGGTACGCCGCCTGCGCTTCGAGCGTGACCTTCGCCACCGGCACGTCGCGGGCGAACGTCAGGCCGCCGGGCACCGAGCCGTGCGCGCCGCGCCACGCGGCCTCGTGCCGCGCGCCCTCCATCGCCACGGGGCGCTTCACAGGCCGGCCGTCGGCATCGAGCCAGTGGAACGCGGCCTTGCCGCCGCTTGCCCGTTCCACCCGGACGCGGATGGGCGCGAAGGGGTCGAGGCGGTGCGGGTCCCACTCGATGCGCGCGGCGTCGCCGTGGGACCCGGCGTAGCGGACGAGGCCGACGGGGTCGTCGGGGGGGCCGTCGCCCGGCCGCCAGACGGCCCGCACGTCCCGGTTGCCGCGAAGCAGGTACAGGCGGACCTTGTATTCGCCCGCGCCGCCGGGAACGGTGAGTTTGTCGCGGGTCCAGTGCTTGCCGCCGTCGAAACTCACCCAACTGCGTCCCGGCGGGACGGTCGTGTCGATGCCGAGGTACAGGTAATCATCGGGCTTCGGTTTGTCCGCGGGCACTTTGCGGAAGAGGAAGGTGTTGGGCCCGCGGACGAGTTCGTCCTTGGGGATGGCGAAACCGTGCCACGCCAGCGCCTGCCGCATCGGCGTGTTTGGCCGGAGGCGCGGCACGCCGCAGCCGGTCCGGAAGCGGTGGGCGCGGCCGTTGACGACGATCTCGAACGACTCGTCGAACCCGTTCGCCGTGCCCGTCGCCGGGCGGGAGTAATCGTTGATGCAAAACCAGGCGGCAAGGCGCGCGGCCGTGACCTTTCGCCAGTCGTCTTCCGGGACGGCGGAGAGGTCGAGGACCTTCTTCGCCTGGTAGGCGGGATGGACCTGGTGGGTGATGCCCTTGCTGGGTCCGCCCCATCCGCCGGCGTCATCGCGGACGAGGAGGACGTCGTCGGAGACCGTCTCGACGGTCGAGGGGCCGGCAGGGGCCAGCGCCTCGCCGGCGAACGCGGGCGCCGCCGCGAGGATGAGGACGGCGGTGAGGGCCGTGAGCGACGGGGTGCGCATGCGCTGCTCTCCAAAGACACGCGCCGCGCGAGCGCGGCAGCGAACAGGGCGTTGCGCCCTAACGCCCGGCCATGAGCGGAGCCAGTGGCCCGGAAGCACTGGCGGACAAGCCGCCCGTGGCACCCGGCACGTGGCGCCAACGGTGTCAGGCACCTTTCAAGAATCAAAGGTGCCAGGCCCCCTCACGGCCGGATAAGGCCGGCCGTGGCACGCAGCGCCTTGGCCGCGCTACTCCTTCTTCTTGCGCGGTGTGAAGCGGCACGCCAGGATGCCGCCGGAGACGGTCTCCTGCAACTGCACCTCCAGGCGCATCGCCTGCGTCTCGACCGGCTCGAACGTGACGCGGTTCCACCCGTCCTTCGCGGTGCCGAAGGAGGCGTCGCCGGTCAGCGTCACGGGCTTCCACTCCTTGCCGGCGCGGTAGAGCAGGCGCCACGACTTCGGCACGCGGCACTGGCCGCGGCCGGTGTCGTCGTACCAGTAGACGTCGCACGTCTTCACGGTGCGGGGCTCGGGGAAGTGGGCCTCGACCCACTCGTCCGTGCCCTTGTGCGGCCAGAAGGTGTGGCGCGGGATGGAATGGTCGCCCGAGTGCTTCGGCTCCAGGCCGTCGGCGATGGCGTCGACCGTGTCGTTGCCGTGGCAGTGCGAGGCCTTCACGCGGTAGGCCGGCTCGGGCGGGGCCTGCCAGCGGTGGGCGGACGGGTCCGCCGAGACCCGCGGGAAGGCGCTGATCCGCAGCCGCGCGCAGCCCATCGGGATGAGCGTCACGTCCTCGACCGGCTCCTCGGTGTAGACGGGGCTCGGCCCCAGTACCGCCGCCAGGCCGTGCTTATCCAGTTGCCACTCGGGGACCTTGCGGGCCTTGGCGCGCAACGCTACCGGCGAACTGCCCTTCCCAAACGGCGGGGGAAGGGGCCCTGTAGGCGGAGGCAGTACCTTGATGGACTGCTCCGGATGGTCCGGGTCGACCTCCAGGCCGTAGTTCCACGGTGTCTTGGGCAGCACTTCCCAGGCGGGCCAGTCGTCCGTGCCGCCGATACGGTTCCACTGCTCGCCGATCGCCAGGGAGAACCAGAGCGGCCCGCGGCGAATCGAGACGGCCCCCTTGTTGCCCGCCCACACAACCGCCTCCAGCCGCATCGACAGCCGCAGCGTGACGGTGTCGCCGTCCGCCCACGTGCGGTCGAGGACGAGGTAGGCGAGGGGCCTGGCCTCCGCCTGCACGTCCTTGCCGTTGACTTTCACCTGCGCGCCGTGGCACCACGCGGGGACGCGCAGGTACAGGGGGAAGCGCACGGCCTCGGCGGCCTTGATCTTTAGCGCGATCGCCTCGTCGAACGGGTACGCGGTCTCCTCGGTGATCGTGACCTCCGTGCCGTCGGCCACCTTGGCGGTGACTTCGCTGGCCGCGTAGAGCGAGGCGCACAGGCCGCCGTCGCTCGTGGCGAGCCAGAGTTCCTCGGCCATGTACGGCCATCCGTGGCCGTGATTGTGCTGGCAGCAGCGGTAGCGGTGCGGGTCGTAGGCGAACATGCACCCGCCGTTCTGGATGCCGGGCGAGTGGTTCCTGGCGTCCAGGACGGGCTGGTTGGGCGCGGTCAGGTAGTGGAGACCGCGCTGGTCGGGCGGCTGGGAGGCCGGCAGATCGTTGAAGGCCACCTCCTCGCAACGGTCGGCCCAGACGGGGTCGCCGGTGATCTTCGCGAGCATCTCGAAGGAGTGCATGAACTCGACCATGGAGCAGGTCTCGGCGGCCTGGCGGGGGTCGTCGTAGCCCTTGCGGCAGTTCTCGTCGGCGCCGAACATGCCGCCCGGCACCTGGCCGTACTGCTCGATGACCGTGGTGTGGTTGCGGTAGGCGGCGTCGCGATACTTCGGCTCGCGGGCCTGCATCCAGAAGATGGCGGGCTGGCGGAAGCACTGGCTGATGTTGACGCCGTGCCAGTTGGCCACGCCGCCGGTCCAGTCGGCCGTGTTGCGGTGGAGCTTCTCGGCGACCTCCAGGAGCCACGCCTCGCCCGTCCGGTTGTAGAGCCAGTAGACGGACTCCAGGTTGTCGCCGGCCCGCACGTGCTGCCAGAAGGGGACGAGGAAGTCCGCGTCGGGCACCGTGCTCTGGAACCGGAAGTAGGCGGTCATGAGGTCCAGGACCCGCTTGTCGCCGGTCGCCTCGTGGTAGGACTGGAGGCAGTTCAGGGCGACCATGTTGGGCCAGAAATCGGGCTTGCCCTTGACGCGCCGGCTGCCGGTCTTGTTGGCGACCGGGCCGAACCAGCCGTCAGGCTGCCGGCTGGCCAGCATCCCTTCGATCCACCGGCTCGCCTCCTTCCGGATGCGGGCATCGTCCAGGACGTAGCCGAGGTCGCCGAAGCCCTTGAGCCAGTAGGGGAGTTCCTCCCAGGGGCTGTGGCCCTGGCCGTCGGGCGAGAGCCAGGCGTTCTTCTCGGCCTTGCACCAGCGGCTGATCTCGGTCAGGTGGCCGGTCATGCCGCGGGCCTGCGTCTCGAGCGTCGTGCGGAGCCAGCCCCGCGGCTTGATGGCCCCGATGGGCAGTTTGACGAGCGGGCTGGGCGCCAGCGGCTCCCGGTTCGAGACGTACAGGTCCGTCCGCCGGTCCGTCGGCGGCGTGAGGACGCACCGGACGCGCGCCTCGGCGGCCGAGGCGGCGCCGGCGCAGGCGGCGGCCAGGACAGCGAAGAGGAGCAGCGGCAGCGCGGACAGCAGGGGCGGCAAACGCATGGGGCGTTCCTTTCCCGCATTCGGGGCTCACCTCCCGCCGGGCGGCGGGAGCCATCGAACGTGGAGTGTAGACGCAGGAAGGGTCGGGGCCCAACCAAAAAACGCGCGGCGGGTCGGGAGACCCGCCGCGCAGAAATGGACTATCTCAGGGGCTACCGCCGGCGACGGCGGGCCAGAAGCGTCAGCACCACGCCGGAGCCCACCAGCGCCAGCGTCGCCGGTTCCGGCGCCAGCGCCAGGCCGCCGCCCAGTTCGTCGCCGACCAGGAAGAAGCGGTCTTCGTCGAAATAGTTCCAGTCGCCCATGGCGGCCCAGAGTTGGACGTACGCCCCGCCGGCGCGCTCGTAGAAGAGGAGGTCGAGCGGCTTCGGGCCGCCGGTGGCGAAGTCCACCACCCACAGTTCCGTCCCGACGGGGCCACCCGCCTCGAACACCTGGCCGTCCACCGTCAGGCGGACGTGGTCGTCGTGCGAGACGGCAAAGGTGTAGATGCCGCCGCCGTCGGGAATCTCGACGTCGGCCGTGGCCCGGAAGGCGAAGTCCTGATCGTCGGTGCCCGGGGTGTCGAGGTAGAACGGGGCCCGGACGGATCGGCCGATGCCGCCGCCCGCCTCGGGGTCCTGGAAACACACCGCGTAGGCCTGGACGATGGCCTCGCCGTCGTAGTCGTTCGGGTCCGTCGAGTCGAGCAGGGCAGCCGCCTCCGCCAGCGACTCGACCAGCCCGTTGCCGCTGAACGTGCTACTGGCGGACCGTTCGGTGACCTCGAACATGTACTGCTGCAGGACGGTCTCGTAGCGGACGAGATAGGGCAGGTAGTTGTCGTTCTGGTCGCCGAGGGTGGCGCCGGCCTTGTGGTCGTTCCATCCCCCGCCGCCGGTAAGTTGGGCGGCGTTCTCGCCGTCGGGGTTCGAGGTGGCGTCGGTCCAGTCGTTCGGCTCGCTGCCGTTCCAGTTCTGGTAAAGGAGCGGCGTGCCGTCAAGCCATTTCCATCCGTAGCCGCGCTCGCCGGAAACGGGCACGCTGTCCGGAACGCCGTCGCCGGTGGTGTCGGCGGGGTAGGGCAGCCCGGACTCGTCGCCGCCCTCGGCGGTGCCGAGCGTGGAGGCGTCCCAGCCGTCGAGGTCGCTGGTCGCGGTGGAGTCGGTCAGGGGAATCCAGGTGTCGCCGAGCGGCGCGAGGCCCTTCGCCTGGGCATGGCTTGTGAGGGTGACCCACTCGCCGGTCGCGCCCTGGAAGGTGGGGGCGTCGGTCTCGGCGTCGACGCGGGCGCCGTCCCACGTGAACGAGCCGTGCGCCTCGTAGTAGTACCCCGTGACGGGGTCCAGTTTCTGCGGGATGGGGTTCGTGGTGGTGTCGAGCGGGGCGGTGGAGAGTTCGATCCAGTTGACGTTGAAGCCGCCCGTGTCGCAGACGAACTTGACGGGCTGCTGCCCCGCGGGGACGGCGTTGTCGGTCGTGCCCGAGACGGTCGTCCAGTTCTGCCAGCCGTTGGTGTTCGGCAGGGGGTTGAACGTGATCCCGGCGGCGCCGTTGCCGACGTCCACCGAACACGCCTTGCCGTCGCCGTTGATGGAGAGGCGGGCGTAAACGTAGTAGGCCTGTCCGCCGACGAAGGTGGGGTCGGTCGTCCAGGTGCCGGGGTCGACGGTCAGGTACATCCACTCGCCGTCGTTCGTCCAGCCGACGTTGTACCCGCCGCCGATGTCGGAGACCCATTCGACATCGACGTCATCGCCGGGTGCCGTTCGGTATTGGTTGCCGCTGTTGCCGGCAGTCGTGTCGTGGAAGCCGACCTCGGCGCCGGCCTTGTAATCTTCGATCTCCAGGTGGATGACCTCGGCCATCGCCGGGACCGCTGCCATGGCCAGGACGGCCGCCAGACCCGCCAGGACTGCGAAACGTCTCGCGCGCATCGTTGTGCTCCCCTCGTGCATACCGGTCCGCCGCGCCGGCAGCGACCGGACCACCAGCCGCAGCGCCAGGCGGACCTGACATAGAAACGGTCCGGGGGATGGCTCCCTCCGGACCGTCTATAGTATAACCGGTTTTTCACGTCAGGCAAACGAGGCGCTCATAATTCGTGGCGAAGGGCGCGCCCATCTCTCCCAGAGCGCTTACTTTAATGCGCTGTGCCCGGGTTCCTTTCTCGCGGCGGGTACTCCAGACCCGCCGCCCGCGAGGCATCCGGGCCGTCAGGCGCTCGGCGCGAGGGCCACCTTCATCGCCTTGCCCTCGCGCATGAGGTCGTGGGCGGCGTTCGCCTCGGCGAGCGGCATCGTGTGGGTGATCATCCGACCGAAGTCGTCGAGGTTCCGCTTCATCAGGGCCACCGCCCGCTGCATGTGACGCGTGTGGCTGACCCAGACGCCCACCATCTTCAGGTCCGGCCGGACGAGGTCCGCGAACGGGTCCCACTCCATCGCCCCGCCCGGCTGCCCGAACCCGGCGGTGACGTACCGCCCGCCCGGACGGACGAGGCCGAGGCCCTCGCGCACCACGGCGGCCTTGCCGACGGCCTCGTAGACGGCGTCGGCTCCCCGGCCGCCGGTCAGGTCCAGGACGGCCTGGCGGCGGTCGTCTTCCTTCGTCTCGCCGAGGCTCAACGCGTGCGTGGCGCCAAAGCGGCGGGCCAAGTTCAGCCGCGCCTCCGACAGGTCGAGGGCGATGATCCGCTCGGCGCCGCACTCGCGCGCGAGGGCCACCATGAAACACCCGAGCGGCCCGACGCCCTGGACCACGACGCTCTCGCCCTCGGCCGGCTCGAAGTGGTCGAATGCGTGGGCGGCCGTGGCGCCCGAGCACGAGGCCGTGACGAGCGTCTTGTGATGCTCGGCCGGGACGTCGTCGATCGCGAAGATGTCCGTCCGGGCGTCGAGCGGCAGGTACTGGGTGTAGCATCCGTTGACGTGCGGGGGCACGTCCACGCCCCGGTGAATGCCGTAGACGAACCGGTCCGGGCACAGGTGGTGCTCGCCGCGGGTGCAGAAGAAACACTCGCCGCACACGACGCCGCGGTTCCAGAGGACGGGCATGCCGGGCTCGAGCGGCCGGCCGTCGGGGGTTTGCTTCTCGCCACACACCTCGACGACCTCGCCGACGCCCTCGTGGCCGAGGATGATCGGCAGGGGCGTCCGCGGGTCCTCGCCGGAGGCCATGTGCAGGTCCGACCCGCACACGCCGGCGTAGGTGACGCGGACGAGCACCTCGCCCTCGCCGAGGGGCGGGAGATCGAACTCCTGCATTTGGAGCGGTTGCCGGAACGCCACGAGCACCTGGGCCTGGGTCTTCATCGTGCGGAAACCTCCTGGGGTTCGCGTGCAGGCACCCATGCTATCACCGCCCGGGCGGCGGGGGGAACCGAAAAAGGTCCCAGCAATCCCTTGGCCACAGCATGAGCGTGAGCTGTCATCCCGAGCGAGCGGAGCGAGTCGAGGGATCTCGCCGTGGCTGTCATGCCGTTTGAGAAAGACGTTCGAGGCGAGATTTCCTGCGGGCCCTCGGGATACGGCGCTCCACTCGGCCTCGCTTCGCGAGGCCTCGGTCGAAATGACAATCCGGGCGTCCCCTTCTCGTGCCATACCTCTTCCGTTGCGGGGCGCCGCCGCCGCTCATTGACACGCCCCGGCGCCCCGCCTAAGATGGCGGCTTAACCTTCGATTGCCCGTGAAACGACGAGGCCCGCATGCCCCCCGCATCCGACGGACCGTCCCTGCCCGCAAGCGCCGCCGCCCTGGAGCGCGCCGCGCGCCTCATGCCGGGCGGCGTCTCGAGCCCGGTCAGGGCGTTTGCGGCGGTGGGCGGGGCGCCGCCGTTCATCGCCTCCGGAAGCGGGCCGCACCTCACCGACATCGACGGAAACACCTATATCGATTATGTGTGCAGTTGGGGGCCGCTTATCCTCGGCCACGCCCATCCGCAGGTGGTCGAGGCCGTGGCCGAGGCCCTGAAGGCCGGGGCCTCGTTCGGCGCCCCGACCGAACGCGAGACCGCCCTCGCTGAACGGGTCGCCGACGCCATGCCCCACGTGGAGCAGGTCCGGTTCGTCAACTCCGGCACCGAGGCGACGATGAGCGCGCTGCGGCTGGCCCGCGCCGCCACGGGCCGGCCGGGCCTCGTCAAGTTCGAGGGATGCTATCACGGGCACGCCGACGACCTGCTCGTCGCCGCCGGCAGCGGGGCGACGACGTTTGGGACCCCCTCCAGCCCCGGCGTCCTGGCCGAGGCCGTCCGCCACACGCACCTCGTCCCCTTCAACGACCTGGACGCGGTCGCCGAGACGTGCGAGGCCCACGCCGATTCTCTGGCCGCCATCATCGTGGAACCGGTGGCGGGGAACATGGGCGTCGTCCCGCCCGCCGAGGGGTTCCTGGCGGGCCTCCGGGATTTGGCCGACCACTTCGACCTGCTTCTCGTGTTCGACGAGGTGATGACGGGGTTCCGGGTGGCGCGGGGCGGGGCGGCGGAGCGATTCGGCGTCCGGCCGGACCTCGTGACGCTCGGCAAAGTCATCGGCGGCGGGCTGCCGGTGGGGGCCTACGGCGGCCGGCGGGACCTCATGCAGCACATGAGTCCCGTCGGGCCGGTGTACCAGGCGGGCACGCTGTCCGGAAATCCGCTGGCGATGGCGGCCGGAATCGCTACCCTGGAACTCCTGACCGAGCCGAACGCCTACGAGAAACTGGAAGCGGCCGGGGCCCGTCTGGCCGAGGGCCTGACCGAGGCCGCCCGCGAGGCCGGCATCGGTGCCCGCGTGCAGCGGGTGGGATCGATGCTCTCGCTCTTCTTCGCGGACGGGCCGGTCACGGATTACGCGTCGGCCCGGCAGAGCGACACGGACCGCTTCGGGCGGTTCCACGGGGGGATGCTGGCCCGCGGCGTGTACCTGCCGCCCAGCCAGTTCGAGGCTTGGTTCGTCAGCCTGGCCCACGGCGAGGCGGCAATCGAGGCGACCCTCCGGGCCGCCCGCGAGGCCTTGGCGGCCGTGGCCTGACGCACCGTGCACGGCCGCGGTTCCCGGCCATTCGCTGCGCTCATGACCGGGCATTAAGGCCGGCCGTGGCACAGGCAGGGGACCCCATACGGCGACGCACCTTGCAGGAGAGAGGCGATGGCTCAAGAACAGAAACGCGACCAGACGGTCCGCCTGCCGAACCCGAGCGCCCAGCCGTTCGTGGCCGCCCTCAAGACCGTCCGGTTCTTCGCCGTCCTGTTTTTTTGGGTGACCATGGTGTGCGTGCTGGCGCACGTGGCGGCGTTCGTCCTGACGGAATGGGTGGGCGCGTACCGCGCCTCGGAGGAGGGCGAGGTGGAGGAAGCCGCCCAGGCCGTCCGGGCCCCCGCGGCGTGGCTGGGGCTGCTGGAATCGTCGGCCCGGGCGGAATCGCCGGGCGAACTGTTCCCGAACGTCAAGCCGGAAGGCACCGCCGCCGCGTCGGCGGCCGGGCAGGGCGAGGCGGGCGGCGATGCCGCTCCACCGCCGGCCCCGCAGAACGAGACCGGCGCCGGGGCCGGGGAACCCGAGGGCACCGTCGTGGCGCCGCCGAACGGCGCACCGGACGCCGGGGCCGACGAGGACCTCGGCCAGCGCCGCCGCGTCCGGGCCCAATACTACCGGCAACTGACGGCCAACGTGCTGGGACCGGCCCGGTCGGTCGGCATCCTGGCGTCCCTGCTGCTGGCGGTGACGGTGTTCCTGTACCTCCAGATCGCGCTGCTGGGCCGGCTGGCGGGCATCCGCCAGTTGACGCGGTCGCTGTTCCTGATCCTGCTGTTCCTGGCCACCGTCCTGCCGTGGGGCGGCCTTTTCGAGGACGTGCAGGCGAGTTCGCTGTACGACTTCGAGCGGCTGCTCTCGGCCCACGCGGTGGGGATGGGCGGCTCGGACGACTGGGTGGAGGTGGCCCGGTACTACGGGCGGTTCCTGGTGTACCCGTCGGTCAGCGTGATTCTTCTGGCGCTGGCCGGACTGCATTTCGCCGGAGGGTACAGCCGGTCGGTCCTGGCCAACGAGTAAGGCGACGCCCGGCGGAGGTCCGCGATGATCCGCTTCAAATGCCCCGAGTGCGACTCGCAGATGGAAGTGGACGAGTCGTTCGCCGGCCGTCCCGCCCGGTGCCCCACGTGCGGCGCGGCCTTGAAGGTGCCGACCGGGGGCGAGTCGACGGCGTCGCGTCCCTCGGCCACGCCGCCGCCCGGGGCGGCGCGGGTCAGGATCGGCGACGAAGAGGTCGACGTCATCCCGCCCCTCGAGACGATGGTCCTGGTGAGCATCGCGTGCGTCGCCTTGTCGGTGGTGGTGTTCGTGCTGGCCGGCCTGCTGAAGTTCGTGACCCCGCCGTGGGCCGTGGGCGCCCTGCTCGGAGCGCTGCTCGCGCTGCTGGGCGTCATCGTGGGCGTGCCGGCGTACCACAGCGTCCGCCGGAGCAGGGGCCGGCGCCGCGGACGAACCCACGCCACCATCTCGATGCTGGCCGGCGCGGGGCTGTTCCTCGTGCTGCTGGTCATTGCCATCATCGGGCTCTTTCAGGAATACATGCGGCCGTCATGCGAGCAGAACCTCAAGCACATCTACGCGGCGCTGCGCGCCTACGCGGAGAACCACGGCGGGGCGTTCCCGCCCAAACTCGAAACCCTCGTCGACGAGAAGTACCTCGACAGCAATCAATGGCTGACGTGCCCGGCCTACCGGGTGCCCGTCGGCCGGACCACCTACGTGCTGACGCCGGAGATCAACCTCTCGGCCAAGCAGCCGAACGGCAGCGACTGGTGGGTGCCCGACACCATGATCGTCAGCGACGGGCCGCCTTACGGCGCCCACAAGGACGGCCAGGTGCGGGCGCTGCTCCTCGACGGGACCGTCAAACGCGTGCCGGTGAAGGCGTGGTCCGAGTTTTACGAGCGGCAGCAGCGGCGATGGAACGAGACGCTGGCGGAGATCCGTGCTGCCCAGGGCCGTGCCGCCCCGGAGGCGACAACCGGCAGTGACACCGGGGGGCGCGCCGGCGCCTCCGCCGCCGAGGAGACCGCGCCGTGACCGACTCGCCCACCCCGCCGCCGTCCAACACCTTGCCCGAGCCCTCCGACGGCGGGCGTCTCTGGCACCCGGCGCTGCTGAAGAGCCTGGCGGCGGCGATGCTGCTCGCCCCGGTGGCGGGCATCGCCTGGCACGCCGTCGTCTACCTGACGTTCGACGTGGAGGCGGTCGTCCGGTACGGGGCGAGCCTCTGGATGAAGATCTCCGCCGGCCTGGCGTTCGCCCTGCTCGTCGTCAACTGGTTCCACTATCGCCACACGCGCTGGACGGTGGACCTGGTGTCGCGGGTGCTGTTGTACTGCTGGGCGGTGTCGATGGCCCTTCTGTGGATCCGCGTGCGGAACGCGTGAGGTCATGCCCGAAACCGCCGTCGTCTTCCAGGCCGAGGATGATTTGGAGCGGGCCCGGCGCGGGTTGGAAGCGGCGGGGGCCGCCTGCCGCACCGTCGAGCCGCCCCCCGACCTCGTCCCCGTGGCCGTCCCGTTTCTCGTCATCCCCGACGCCTCGCGCGGGGCGCTGCACGAGGCGGTGCGGGCGGGCGTCGTCCTGGCCGGCCAGCTGCCGTACCGCGAGCCCGACGACGACGCGCTGGCCAACCTCCCGCCGGCGCCCCACACGGACGAAGCCGTCGTCGGCCGGATCGTCATCGCCTATGTCACCCCGTGCATGGCCACCGAGGACGAGATCCGCCTGACGGCCCAGATCGAGGGGGACCTCGGGCCCGTCCTCCCCTACCTGAACGCCGCCCTTCCCGCCGGCACGTACCGGCCCGCCGGGCCGTCGTTCACGTTCATGAACGGCCAACGGCTGGTGAACCTCTCCGCCCACCGCGTGGCCGTCTCCCGCTGCCGCGAGATGATCGACGCGTGGCGGACGCTGGAACTGGTCCGCCGGCGGGTGCTCGACGTGTGGTCGCGGCGCGACGCAATCGAGCCGAGTACCGAACACCGGCCGCAGGTCACCGTCCTGGAGGTGTACCGGCGAACGCCGCAGATCAACTGCGGGGCGTGCGGCGAGCCGACGTGCATGGCCTTCGCCGCCAAGATGGTCGCGGGCGAGCAGCGGCCGGAGCACTGCACGCCGGTGCTGGAGGGGGAATATCAGCACCTGCGGGCAGGGCTGGAGGAGATCGGCGCCCGGCTCGGGCTGTAGACCCCATCTTACCCGGCCGCCCCATTATGACGGCCCATCGCTCACTCGGCTGTAAACTTGTTCCATCTGGGCCACTTCTCCCACCCAAGGCATTTGACAGGGGGCCGTTTCGGGTTAAACTTCTATAAAAGAATGGTCGTCGGGCCGCCGGTTGTGGCTGCCCGCACAGGGCTACGGAGCGACGAGGACACGGTCCGGCACCTCGCCCGCCGGTGGGGCAACGGACAAGGCATTTCTCAAGGACCGGGCACCACCTACGGTGCCGAATCGTATGGGGGCAATACAATGACACGGCTGCTTTATGCCCTTCTGGTGGTCGCCTTGATGGTCGGCACGGCGCAGGCCGGGACGATCCTTCTGGTCAGCGATTCGGCCGCCACCAGCGATCACGACGAATCGTTCGTGACGTGGCTCGCCAGCCTCGGGCACACGGTGGACACCTCCGGCATGGGCCAGGCGATGCGGGAAGCGCTGGACGCCGGCGACAAGGCCGCCATCGAGGCCGCCGACCTAGTCATCGTCTCCCGTCTCACCAGCAGCGGTTCGTATGACAACGACCGCAAGTACTGGAACGAGGTCGATACGCCCCTCATTCTGTGCAGCGGGTACCTGACCCGCGGCGGCGGCGATCACCGGTGGGGTTGGACCACCGGCGGCAGCGGCGACGCCACCAAGAGCGTGGCCGACTTGGCCGTCACCGCCGGCCAGGAAGGCCACGGCTTCCTCGACGGGCTGACCGGCCCCGTCGCGCTCTTCGACTGGTCCCCCGGCACCGAGGCGCCGAAGGGCGTCTACCTCCCGAACGCGGGCGATACCTACGCCGGCACGGTCGTCGGCACGTTCGACGGCCGGCCGATGCTCATGGACATCCCCGCCGGCACGGACTTCGATGCGCTGAACGGCACGACCGACGATTACGGCACGACGGCGGCCCGCCGGGCCCTGCTCGGCCATTGGGGTTACGACAACGCGGACGCGGACCAGTGGGAGGACCACGTGACGGACGACTACAAGGCCGTCCTCGGGAACATGATCGGCACGATGGTTCCCGAGCCGGCCACGCTCGCCCTGGCGGGCGTGGGCCTGGGGGCGATGCTCCTGCGCCGGCGGCGCTAGCCACACCGCTGACCACCGGTGGGACGGGGCGGGAACCCTGAGCGGGAATTCAAGCCATGACGACGACACGAAACGCTCTGGCGCTGGCGGCGGCGGTCGCCGTCGGCCTTGCCCTTGCGGGACACGCCTCCGCCGGGCTGGTCGTCCCCACGGGCATCGAGGCGTTCCATCAGGGTGACAGCCTGAACGGGGACGGCTCCGTCCTGAAGGTCATCGACGGGTCCGGCATGACCAAGACCGATGCCGACGACCCGTCCACCTGGACCGCCACGAGTACCCGATGGCAGGACGACTGGCAGGGGTTCGACACGCCCTCGCCCACCGAGGACGACACCTGGGTGGCCCTCGACCTCGGCGCCAACCTCCTCGCCTCCACGACGATGTACCTGTGGAACGTGCAGGAGGGAGGCCACCCCGACCGCGGCATGAACGAGTTCAAGGTGTACTACGCGACCGACCCCAATCCCGACCCGCCCACCACCGACGACCAAACCGGCACGGAGTACGATTTCGAGACGTCCGGCTGGACCCTGCTCGGCACCTTCACCCTGGCCCAGGGCACGGCCGACGGCACCGACACCGGCGAATCCTTCGACGTCTCGGGCGCCGCCGGGGCCCGGTACATCGGCTTCGACCTCCTGAGCAATCACGGGGCGGACGACCGCGTCGGCTTCGGGGAAGTCGCGTTCGTCACCACGCCCGAGCCGGCCACCCTTGCCCTTCTGGGGGCGGGCCTGGGGGCGGTGCTTCTTCGCCGGCGGCAGTAGGTCGCATCGAATAGGCTGATCCATAAGGCGGCCGCGCGCGGCGCGGCCGCCTTTCCTCTGCGCGCAAACCCTCGACACCGCCCCCCGTGCGCCGTAGTTTAAGAGGCGCCGGGTGCCACTGGCGGCTTGCCCGCCAGTGCACTCCGGTCATCGGGAAACACTGGCTGACACGCAGCCAGTGGCACCCTGCGCATGGAGAACCTGAAAGGACCGCCATGAACCGTCGCGAGTTTCTCAAGGCCGCCGCCATCGGTGCGGCCGCGTCCGTCGTCCCGCCCCTCCTCGGCCGGGCCGCAAGCGCCGCCGCCGGCGAACCGAAGGAGCGGCCGAACATCCTCTGGCTGAGCGCCGAGGACATCAGCCCCACCCTCGGCTGTTACGGCGACACGTATGCCGACACGCCGAACCTCGACGCCTTCGCCGCCGAGGGCGTCCGGTACGCTAGCGCCTTCACGCATGCCCCGGTGTGCGCCCCCGCGCGGAGCGGCATCATCACGGGGATGTACCACACGACCCTCGGCACGTCGTGGATGCGATGCAGCGGCGTGCCGCCCGTCGAGGCCCGCTGTTTCCCCGAGTACCTTCGGGCGGCCGGCTACTACTGCACGAACAGCTCGAAGACCGACTACCAGTTCTCGCCGCCGCCCACGGCGTGGGACGAGTCGAGCGGGTCCGCCCACTGGCGCAAGCGGCCGCGGAAGGACCAGCCGTTCTTCGCCGTCTTCAACTTCACCGTCACGCACGAGTCGAGCACGCGGCGGTGGAAAGAAGGGCAACAGGAGCACGACCCCGCCAAGGCGCCCGTCCCGCCGTACTATCCGGACACGCCCGTCGTCCGGCAAAACATCGCGTGCTATTACGACCGCATGTCGCAACTGGACAAGCAGGTCGCCGACCGCCTGAAGGAACTGGAACAGGCCGGCCTCGCCGAGGACACCATCGTCTTCTTCTGGGGCGACCACGGATGGGGCCTGACGCGCGGCAAGCGGTGGATCTACGATTCCGGCACGCGCGTGCCGCTCATGGTCCGCGTGCCCGAGAAATGGCGCGCGTGGGCCGGCGCGGGAAAGGCCGGCTCGGTGGCCCCGGGGACCGTGGAGAACGCCTTCGCGCGGTTTCTGGACTTCGCCCCCACGGTCCTCAGCCTGGCGGGCGTCCCGATCCCGGACCACATGCAGGGCCGGGCCTTCCTCGGGCCGCAGAAGGGCCCCGAGCCCGACTACGTCTACGCCGCCCGCGACCGGATGGACGAGACGATCGACTGCATCCGCGCCCTGCGCGACAAAAAGTACAAGTATATCCGCAACTTCATGCCGTGGCTCACCCGGGCCCAGCACATCAACTACATGGACCAGACGCCCATCCTGAAGGAGATGCGGCGACTGCACGCCGCGGGCCAGCTCAAGCCCGGCCCGCAGAGGCAGTTTTTCGAGCCCACCAAGCCCGTCCGCGAGCTCTACGACATCACCCGCGACCCGCACGAGGTCCACAACCTCGCCGGCGACGCCAAGTACCAAGAAACCGTCGAGCGCATGGAGGCCGCCCTGTTTGCCAAAATGAAGGAGATCCTGGACGTCGGCCTCATCCCCGAATGCGAGTTCGACCGGATGAAGGGCGCCGGCCGGACCGACCCGCCCGTCTTCACCGTCACCGGGGGCTCGGGCGGCAAACCGCAGACGGTCCGCCTGACGTGCGCCACGCCCGGCGCCTCCATCACGTACCAGGCCGCCGAGTCGCCCAAAGCCGAGGGCGGCACCGTTCTCCTCCCCGCCGCCAAGGCCACCATCCACGGCAAGGGCGCCAAGAAGAGCGGCGATCACATCAGCAATTGGCGAGGCAAGGACACGTACCTGACCTGGAAGACGAAGGTGCCGGCCGCCGGGCGGATGCCCGTCTGGCTCGCCCAGGCCACCAAGGGCGCGAGCGGCGCCGAATACGAACTCGCCATCGGCAACACCAAACTCACCGGCCGCATCCAGCACACCAAGGATTGGGAAACCTGGAAGTGGGTCCGCGTGGGCGAGGTCACGCTCGCCCAACCCGGCGCCGTCGAGGTCCGCCTCACCCCGACGAAGCAGGTCGAGGGCCGGCTCGCCAACGTCCAGGCCGTCGCCATCGGCGGCGACAAGCCGCCCGAAACAGCGCGGGGCGCGTCCTGGCTCCTCTACCACGAGCCGATCCAGGTCCAGCCCGGCCAGCGGGTCCGCGCCAAGGCCGCTCGCATCGGCTACGCCGCGAGTTCCGCCGCCACGTTCACCTACGGCGACGCGGGCTCCCCGCCCGCCAAGCAGAAGCCCGACGAAACGCCGTGGCGGAAGGACCTTCGCGCCGGCGGGATGATCGACCGCATCCTCGCCCTCAAGGCGTACGACGGCCGGTGGAAAGAAGGGGAGAAGGCGTACCTGGAGGCCCTCGGCGACCCCGCCGGGCCCGTCCGCTACTGGGCCGTCCTCGGCCTCCATCAGGCCTATCCGGACGGGCCGGCGCCGCGGGAGATCCTCCAGAAGGTCCGGGCCCTGCTGAAGGATGAAGCGCCGTCGGTGCCCGTCGAGGCCGCTCACGCCCTGGTGGAATGGGGCGAAACGGCGCCGGGCCTCGCGCGCCTGGTCGAGGCGCTGAAGGCCCCCGGCGAGAAGACCCGGCTGCTCGCCGGGCACGTGCTGGAGCAACTCGGGCCGAAGGCCAAGCCCGCCCTGGCGGCAATCGAACAGGCCGCCAAGGGCCAGGGCGGCTACCCCGGCCGCCTCCTCCCGCGGGTCGTCGAGGCGCTGAAGGAGGCGTAAGGCGGGCGGGTGCCACTGGCTGCTTGCCAGCCAGTGAGCGGCGAGCGCGCGAAGAGCACTGGCGGACGAGCCGCCAGTGGCACCCTGCGATTCTCACTTCCCCGCGCCGCCCTCGCGCACCTGCCCCGCCGCCCACTTGACCATCGGCCGGGCAAGGGTGCGCCACGCCTCGGCCTCGCCCTTGGCCGTGTGACCGAACGCCGCATACGCCTCGTCGGGCGGGCCGGGGTTCGCGAGGTCCGCGAGGCCCGGGTCCTTGCCGTACACGCCGCCCGTTTCCGCGGCCGGCAGGCGCGGTCGGCTCGCCCCGGCCGGGCTGTCCGTCTGATACCACAGGTTCTCGACAAAGGTGAACGTTTCGGGATGCGTATCCGGCCCGATGTTGACGTGGGCCCGCAGGTCGCCCTCGCGCCAGACGACGAGGTTGTGGGCGAACGTGTTCTTCCGGCACCGGAGGTACCCGTCGGCCCGCTGTTCCTGGAGGATCCGCAGCACATATCGCCGCGGCCGGACCACCGTGTTGTAGAGGAACGCCGAGTCCTCCGTCCCGACGAACCCGACGGCGGCGCTGGCGCCGAGGACGACGTTGCCGAGCGCGACACACCGGCGGTTCTCGTAGCGCGCGCCCGGCGGGCGGAAGTACGGGATGCCTGTCGACCCGCCGAACTGGACGGCCCGGTCGCCGGCGTCGACGAGGCGGCAGCCGCGGACGACGACCTCGCTCGATCCGCCCTTCGCCTGGATGCCCTGCGACGCGCTGCCCGTGCGGCCCTGGAACCGGCAGTCGTGGATGAGGACGCGGTGGCATCCGACCATGTCGATGCCGGAGCCCCCGCCGCCGCCCCATCCGCGGATGGTGCATCGGTCGACGAGCAGGTCGTCCACGCCGGAGAGTTTCAGGCCGTCCTTGTTGCCGTCGGGGCCCGTGCCCTCGACGACCAGGTCCCGCAGGACGAGGTGATGGGCGGGCGTCTGGCGCGACCCGCCGTCGTCGACGTTCAGCCCGTTGTGCGGCGCGTTGCGAATGACGAGATTCTCAAGGACCAGGTACGCCGGCTCCGAGACATGCACGTTTGCCCCGTCGAAGACGGCGGGACGGTCGCCGTCGGCGCTGCGGACGACGACGGGCCGGCCGGGTTCGCCGCGGACCTCACCGGCGTGCAGGCCCCGGCGGTACGTGCCGGGGGCAAGTTCGATGACCGTGCCGGGCTTGGCGTCGCGGAGGGCCTCGGCCAAGGCGCCGACGGAATCGACGCGGACGGGAGCGGGGCGCTCCTCGGCCGCCGCCATGGCCACGACCGTGGCCGCCAGAACCAGTGCCGAAACCGCCGTCACCCGCGGCCGCACGCTGCAATGAATCATCGGACGTTCTCCGGTGCCCCGTACCGTTCATCCTAACACGGCCGGGCTCGGCGGGCCACGCAGGAATGTTGTTGGCGGCGCGGCGACCCGCGGATATCGTGGCGGGCGGGCGGCGCGCGGGCGCCACGGGCACCGAGGCCGCTCGTCCACCGCGGCGTTTTGTACCCGTTTCAGTGCGCGGCCCGGCGCCGTCCCGGGCGCGCGGGGGAAGGACAAACTCCGGGCACCAACGGCGCCGAGCGCACGCCGGGGGGGGCCTGGGTAAGCGCTTGCATTGAAAGGAGTCGACATGCCACACAGCGCCGCCATGACCCGCCGACGTTTCCTCCAAGCCTCGGCCGGCGCCGCCGCGCTCGCCGCGTTGGGCGCCCGGAGCCGGGCCGCCGCGCCCGCCAAGCCGAACGTCGTCATCATCTACGCCGACGACCAGGGCTACGGCGACCTGTCGTGTTACGGGGCCGCGAAACTCAAGACGCCCAACATCGACCGCATGGCCGCCGAGGGCATGAAGTTCACCGATTTCTACGTCACGGCGCCGGTGTGCACCCCCACGCGGTCGTCGCTCATGACCGGCTGCTACCCGAAGCGCGTGGGCCTGCACCACCACGTCATCTTCCCGAACCACACGCGCGGCCTTCACCCCGACGAGGTGACGCTGGCCGAGGTGATGAAGAGCGCCGGCTACGCGACGGCCTGCATCGGCAAGTGGCACCTGGGCCACTTGCCGCAGTTCCTGCCCACGAGCCAGGGCTTCGACTCGTACTTCGGCATCCCGTTCAGCAACGACATGTGGCTGCCGCCCAACATGACCTTTGCGAAAGACTGCCGGCTCGGCCCCGGCCTCGAGGTCGAGAAGCTCAAGGGCGAGGTCAGGGACCGCAACAAGGTGCCCCTGATGCGCAACACCGAGGTCATCGAGTACCCCGTCGACCAGTCGACGCTGACCGAGCGGTACACCGACGAGGCGGTCCGGTTCATCACCCAGCACAAGGACGGCCCCTTCTTCCTCTACCTGCCGCACACCATGCCGCACTACCCTCTGCACGTGTCCGAGCGGTTCAAGGGCAAGAGCGAGGCCGGCCTGTTCGGCGACGTTATCGAGTGCCTCGACTGGTCCACCGGCCGCATCCTCGACACGATTCGCCGGCTCGGCCTGGCCGAGAAGACCCTCGTTGTCTACACGTCCGACAACGGTCCCGCGGCCGGATCGGCCGGGCCGCTGCGCGGCAAGAAAGGCTCGACGTGGGAAGGCGGCATGCGCGAGCCGTGCCTCATGTGGGGCCCCGGGCGCATCCCCGCCGGCGCGGTCTGCTCCGAGGTGGCGACCATCATGGACATGCTGCCCACGTTCGCCGGCCTGGCGGGGGCCCGCGTGCCGACCGACCGGGTCATCGACGGCAAGGACATCTGGCCGCTCATGTCCGGCCGGCCGCGCGCCGCCTCGCCCTACGAGGTGTTCGTGTACTACAGCGCCCAGGGCAACCTCGAAGGCATCCGCGAGGGCAAGTGGAAGTACCGCAAGGCCAAGCCCCGCCGGCCTCGCCGCAAGAAGGGCGAGAAGGCGCCGCCGCCCGCGAAGCCCGTGGTCCAGCTCTTCGACCTCAGCACGGACGTCGGCGAGAGTGTGAACCTGGCCGAGAAGCATCCGGACATCGTCGCGCGCCTCGCCAAGCGCCTGGCCGACTTCGACGCCGAACTCGTCAAGACGTCGCGGCCCATGGGGCAGGGGTAAAACGCCCGGACCCGAACCCGCCTCGCCCCCGCGGCGAGGCACGCCGCCAGGAGGAACCATGCCGAAACCACTGACCCGCCGTGCTCTGCTCAAGACCGCCGCCCGCGGCACGCTCGGAGCGGCGCTGGCCGCGCCCTTGGCGCTCCGCACCCGCGCGGCCGCCAAGGCCGACCGCCCCAACATCCTCCTCATCATGGCCGACGACATGGGCTTTTCGGACATCGGCTGCTACGGCGGCGAGGTCCGCACGCCGCACATCGACAGCCTGGCGAAGCGCGGCATCCGGTTCACCCAATGTTACAACAACGCCAAGTGCGGGCCGACACGGGCCAGCCTCCTCACGGGCCTGTACGACCAGCAGGTCGGCACCCGGCCGCTCAAGCACTCCGTCACCCTGGGCGAGGTCCTCCGCACCGCCGGCTACCGCACCCTGATGGCCGGCAAATGGCACCAGGAGGAGATCCCCGTCAAGCGCGGCTTCGACCGGTACTTCGGCCTGGCCGACGGGTGCTGCAACTTCTGGAATCCCGGCCGAGAACGCGAGGGCGAGCCGCCTCCCGGCCGCAAGCGGAAGAGTTGGCGACGCTGGGCCATCGACGACAAGGTCTTCCAGCCGTACACGCCCGAGGACCGCGACTTCTACACGACCGACGCCTTCACCGATTACGCCCTCCAATATCTCGACCAGTACGGGCAGGAGGACCGGCCGATCTTCCTGTACCTGGCGTACACGGCCCCGCACTATCCGCTGCACGCCTGGCCGGAAGACATCGCCCGCTACCGCGACACGTACACCGTGGGCTGGGACGAAATCCGCCGCCGCCGCTGGAAGCGGCAGGTGGAGATGGGTCTCGCCGCCGACCACTGGGACCCCGCCCCGCGCGACCCGTCCGTCACCCCGTGGGACGAGGCCAAGGGCAAGGACGCGTGGGCCCTGAAGATGGCCGTTTACGCCGCCATGATCGACCGGATGGACCAGAACATCGGCCGGGTGCTGGAGAAGTTCCGCCGTCTAGGTCGGCTCCAGAACACGCTCGTCATCTTCCTCTCCGACAACGGCGGGTGCGCCGAGAACGTCAACAAGACACCGGACATCCCGCCCGGCCCCCTGCCCTCCTACCGGACGGTCGATCGGCCGTGGGCGAACTGCTCGAACACGCCGTTCCGCAAGTACAAGTCGTGGGACCACGAGGGCGGCATCTGCACGCCCTTCATCGTCTCCTGGCCGCGGGTCATCCACGACGGCGGCCGCATCGACCGCCACGTGGGGCACATCATCGACGTGATGGCCACCCTCTGCGACGTGGCCGGCGCCGAGTACCCAGCCGAATTCAACGGGCACAAGGTCCTGCCGCTGGAAGGCAAATCGCTCCGGCCGCTCATCGAGGGCAAGGACCGCCAGGGGCACGAGGCCCTGTACTGGCAGTTCGGCGCCTCCAAGGCCGTCCGCGCCGGCAAGTGGAAACTCGTCCAGCACGGCAAGGACCCGTGGGAACTGTACGACATGGACGCCGACCGGTGCGAACTGAAGGACCTCGCGAAGCAGGATCCCGACCGCGCCGCACGGATGGCCGAGATGTGGCAGGCGTGGCGCCACCGCTGCACGCGGGAGTACAAGGGCTGAGGCGCGGGGGCCCTAACGCCCGGACATGAGCGAAGCGAATGTCCGGGAAGCACTGGCGGGCAAGTCGCCAGCCGGCCACGGCACGAGCCGTACCCGTGCCAGGGTGGCACCCGGCGCCACAAGTGTCATTCCGACCGAGCCGGCGCGCAACGCCGGCGAGTGGAGGAATCTCGCCGTGATGCCGTTCGAGACGGCATAACGGCCACGACCACGGCGATATTCCTCCGCTCGGGCCTGAAGGCCCTCGGTCGGAATGACATTCGTTGCTGTGGGCGTGGTCGTGGGCGTTGCCGTTACGCTGTCATCCCGAGCGAGCGCAGCGAGTCGAGGGATCTCGCCGTTGCCGTGGCCGTTACTTTGAACTTTGAAGGTTGAACCTTGAACCGCTTTCCTCTGCGTTCTCTGCGGGCTCTGCGTTAAGAATCCGATGGCCGGATGAGGAGACATTCCATGCAGCGCCCGACCGCCGTGCTGACCGTCACCGCCGTCGCCCTCGCCCTCGCCGCCGCGGCCCACGCCGCCTGGCCGCGGCACGTCATCGACGACTCCAGCCGCGGCGCCGACGGCGTCCGGCTGCGAGACGTCGACGCCGACTACGACCAGGACATCGTCACCGGTTGGGAAGAGGGCGGCATCACACGCGTGTACCTCAACCCCGGCCCCGAGAAGTCCAAAGCGAAATGGCCGGCCGTCACGGTCGGCCAGACGCCCAACGTCGAGGACGCCGTCTTCTTCGATGTGGACCGCGACGGCGCCTGCGACGTCATTTCCTGCTGCGAAGGCCGCACGCGGACCGTGTTCGTCCACTGGGCGCCGAAGGAGCCGGACCGTTACCTCGACTCGTCGGCCTGGACGACGGAGGCCGTGCCCGTTTCCCGCGGCCGCATGATGTGGATGTTTGCCGTCCCGAGCGGCCGCCGCGTTGAGCCCCGCGCCGACACCACCGTGGTCGCCGCCGGCAAGGGGAAGGGGGCGGCCGTGGGCTGGTTTCGCATCGCCCGCGGGAAGGAGCGCGACCTCGCCGCGTGGACCTGGCACCCCATCGAGAATGTCGGCTGGGTCATGTCCCTCCGCGTCGCCCCGATGAACGAAGACTGCCCTCCCGACATTCTGGTCTCCGACCGCAAAGGCCCCACGCGCGGCGTCTTCTGGCTCGAAAACCCCTGGGCGAACGGCGACCCCACCAAGGCCGACGCCTGGCAGCGGCACGACATCGGCGGCAAAGGCCGCGAGGTCATGTTCCTTGATGAAGCCGACCTCGACGGCGACGGTCTTTACGACGTCGTGGTCGCGACAAAACCCCGCGACATCCTGTTTTGCCGCGGCCTCGCTATCGACGCCACGGCGTGGGAGGAGCGTACGATCCACATGACCGCCACCGCCGGCACCGCCAAGGCCGTGGCCGTCGGCGACGTGGACGGCGACGGCCGCCGCGACCTCGTCTTCTCGTGCGAGCATGCGACGCCGCCGCGGTCCGGCGTCATGTGGCTGAAGAACACCGCGGACACGTTCGCCTCGGCCGACTGGCCGGCCCACGACATCAGCGGCCCGGAGGGCGTCAAGTTCGATCGGCTGGAACTGCTGGACCTCGACGGCGACGGCGACCTCGACGTCCTGACGTGCGAGGAGCGGGCGGGCCTCGGCGTCATCTGGTACGAGAACCCGGCCAACGCCCGGCCATGAGCGAAGCCAGTGGCCGGCGTTGGTCTTTGCCGTTGCCCGCTTCTCTGCGGTTGCTGTTCTCTGCGTCCTCGGCGATCTCCGCGTTAAAACCTGAGGTCCGGAGTGCGCGCACCAGCCAAGGGCCGCTTTTTCCTTGCAACCCGCATGGCCCCGTCAGCATAATCGACCGTTGCGGACGGGTCGGTGCGCGCCCCCTGGGCCGGCCCCGAATCAGAAGGAGGGACCCATGGCGTCACGCAACGGTTCGGCGCAGTGTTCGCACGTCGCACGGATGGTCCGGCACGGACGGACGGTGACGGCCGCAATGCTCGTCCTCGGCCTGATCCTGGCCGCCGGCTGCGAGGACCCCGCCATCAAGTTCAACCGCACCGGCATGGCGTCCTACAGCGCCGGCAACTACACCGAGGCCCGCGCCGCCTTCGAGGAAGCCATCCTCAAGAACCCGGACGTCGGCACGTACTATTTCAATCGCGGCATGTGCGAGCAGGCGCTCGGGAACCTCACGGAGGCGATCTTCAATTACGAGATGGCCACCAAACTCGACGCCTCCATCGTCGCCGCTTACAAGAACTCGGCCGACTGTTATCTCCAACTCGGCAAACCCGAGAAGGCCCAGGAGGTGCTGGAGGAGGGCACGCGAGCGAACCCGTACACCGCCCAGGCGTTCATCAACCTGGCCCGATTCTTCGACGACCGGGGCGACGAGTTCAACGCCAAACTCGCCCTCGCCAAGGCCGTCGCCGCCGACCCCGAGAACCCCGCCGCCCATCGCGAGTACGCCCAGATGCTGCTGCGCGCCGGCGAAAAGGACAAGGCCATTACGCATCTGCGTAAGAGCATGCAACTGCAGCCCGTCCAGCCGGAGGTCTCGGCCCAACTCTCGGAACTGGCCCCGGCCGCCTCCGAACTGCCGCCGCCGAAACCCAATAGCGAATGAACGCCCGCGCCTTCCCCGTCCGTCCGCGCCACCGCACCGGCTCGCTTCGGCGAGCCGTTTGCGTTCTGACCCTCGTCGCGATGGCGGCAACGTCGCTCGCCGCCCCCGCACCGCAGGGCGACGGGTCTCAACGCCCGGCCATCAGCGAAGCGAATGGCCGGGAAGCCGTGACGGACGCCGGCCCCGCCTCTCCCTGGGACGAGGCCGCCCGCCGCCTCATTCTCGACGAGGCCGTCGACCGCCTGCCCGAACCGCTCCGCGGCCTCTTCGCCACGCCGACCCATCGCGAGCGGCTGCGCGAGGCCGTCGCCGCACCCGCCAGGCCCGCCGCAGAAACCGCCGAGGCGGTCGAAACCCTGGCCGACGCCTTGGCGGGCGGCGGTCCCGACGCCGTCTTCGCCGCCGCCGCCCGTCTCGCCCGCCCCGCCATCGCCCTCCACCTGCCGCTGGCGGCGGTGGAGGACTCGGAGGCCCTCCGGACCGGTCATCACGGCGTCGCCGGGGCGGTGGGCGTCGGCCTCATCGCACGCTACGGCGACTTCTACGCCAACGCGATTCGCGAGGGCCGCCGGCCCGTCCAGTACCTGGACGCGCCGGCCGACGCCCTCGCTACCTGGACCGCCGCGGCCCGGGAGCGGGTCGCGCCCATCCTGGAGGCCGACGCCGTCGCCCGCCGCGAGGCCACGTACAACCCCGCCCAGCACCCCGAAGACCTGACCGCCCTGGACGCCGCCGCCGCCCGTGCCTATTATGAGGCGCTGCGGCGGGAACTCGGGCGCCGCGGCTCGCCGGAGGCGGCCGCCCTCCGCGACGCCGCCGCCCACCTCTCGGACCTCGTGTACACGGCCTGGGTCCGGGCGGGGAAACCGCTCAGCCTCCAGGCCGCCGACGCCGCCTCCACGACCGACGACCGGACCTCGCCGTACTGGCTGCTCGTGCTGGCGGCCGTGACGCTCGCCGTCCTCCTCTGGCCGCGCCGGCGAGCCGGGGCAAACCGCGACTGATCCGTATGCCCGACCCCATCACCACGTTCAAAGTCGTCTCGTTCGGCTGCAAGGTCAACCAGACCGAGGGCCTGGTGCTGGCGGCGCGCCTCCGCCGGCGGGGCCTGCGGGAGGTCGGCCCGCGCGCCCCGGCCGACCTCGTCATCGTCAACACCTGCTGCGTCACCGCCGAGGCCGCCCGACAGGGACGCCAGCGGGTCCGCCGGGCCCATCGGCGCGGCACGGCGGTCGCCGTCACCGGGTGCGCGGCCCATCCGGCGTCCGGGGAGGACGCGTACGCCCGCCTCGCCGGCCTCGCCGCCGTCGACGCCGACAAGGACCGGCTCCTCGCGCGCCTCGCCGCTGCCGGCCACGTGCCCGATGGGCAGGGTGCCACTGGCTGCTTGTCAGCCAGTGCGCCCAGGCGCGCGAAACACACTGGCGGTCAAGCCGCCAGTGGCACCCCGCCAACGCCCGGCCATGAGCGAAGCGAATGGCCGGGAAGAAGGTGCCAGGCACCTTCAACGCCCTCCCAGCCCCGCAGCCGGGCGATGCTCAAGGTCCAGGACGGCTGCCCCGGCGGGTGCGCCTACTGCATCGTGCCGAAGGTCCGGCCCGAGGTGTGGTCCGTCCCGCCGGCCGAGGCCGTCCGCCAGGCCGAACGCCTCGTCGCCGAAGGGTTCCGCGAGATCGTCATCTGCGGCATCCACCTGGGGCTGTACGGGGCGGACTTGGGGCCCACCCTCGCCGACCTGCTGGCCCGCCTCCTCGCCGTCGAAGGCCTCGGCCGCCTCCGCCTCTCCAGCATCCTGCCGACCGAGATCGACGCCCCGCTGCTGGACCTGATGGCCGCCGAGCCCGAACGGCTGTGCCCACACCTGCACCTGTCGCTCCAGTCCGGCGACGACGAGGTCCTCGCCCGCATGGGCCGGCCGTACACGGCCGCCGATTTTCTGCGGACCGTCGAGCGGGTCCGCGAGGCGCTGGATGCACCGGCGCTGGCGACGGACGTGCTCGTCGGTTTCCCCGGTGAAACGGAGGCCGCCTTCGCCCGGACCCTCGCCGTCTGCCGCCAGGCCGGCTTTACGCGGATGCACGTCTTCCCGTTCTCGGTGCGGCCGGGAACGCGGGCCGCCGGGATGCCCGGCCAGGTGGACGGCGACGTCGTCCGCCGGCGCCGCCGACGGGCCGCCGAGGTCGGGGAGGACCTGGCCGACGCCTACCGCCGGCGGCTCGTCGGGCGGCGCGAAACCGTCGCCGTCGAGCGCGTCCGTCCGGACGGTTCGGCCGAGGGTCTGGCCGCCCGGTACGTCCGCGTGCAGGTCCCCGGTCCGCTGCCGGACGGCCAGGGCCGCCGCGACCTCGTGCCCGTCCGGCTCACGGGCGTGGACCGCGAGGCGCTCGTGGGGCGCGTGGAGGCCTAGGCACCCGCCTCTCCCTTGCAAGCAGCGGGGCGTGTGGCCCGGCCGGTCTTGCCCGGCCGGGAGGAAGGCAGGTGCCACCCTGGCACGGGTATGACCCGTGCCGTGGCCGGCTGGCTGCTTGTCAGCCCGTGTTCCCCGAACCTCGAAACGCACTGGCGGGCAAGCCGCCAGTGGCACCCGGCGAACCGCCATAGCGGTCCGAACGGTCGCCCGGCCCTTGCAAGCGGCGGGGTGGGCCGGTACAGTCTTGGCCATGACCGTCCGGGCGATCACCCCCGCCGCCGGCCCCGTCCGCGGCCGCATCCGGCCGCCGGGCTCCCGGAGCGTCACGAACCGGGCGCTCATCGTGTCGGCCCTGGCGGAGGGGGAGTCCGTCCTGGAAGCCGTCGGCGTCTCGGCCGACACGCGGGTCTGCGCCGAGGCCCTCTCGTCCCTCGGCATCGCCGTGGTGGTCGACGAGGCCGCCCGCCGCATGACCGTGGCCGGCTGCGGCCGGGCGGTGCCGCCCGGGCCGCGGGACCTGTACACGGCCGAGTCGGGGACGGCCACGCGGTTCGTGACGGCCCTGGCGGCGGCGGGGCAGGGGCGGTACCGCATCGACGGGGCCCCGCGGATGCGCGAGCGGCCGATCCAGGACCTCCTCGACGGCCTCGTGGCCCTCGGCGTCCGGGCCCAGAGCGAGGCCGGCACCGGCTGCCCGCCGGTCGTCCTCCAGACGGCGGGCCTTTTGGGTGGGACGGTCGCGCTCTGCGGGGCCGTCTCCAGCCAGTACCTGTCGGCCCTGCTGATGGCCGCCCCTGCCGCGGGCGGGCCCGTGACGATCGAGGTCGCGGGCGAACTCGTCTCGAAACCGTTCGTCGACATGACGCTGGCCGTGATGGCGGCGTTCGGGGCGGAGGTCGAGCGGCAGACGTACGCCCGGTTCCGCATCGCGGCCCCCGTGCGGTATCCCGGCCGGACGTACCCCGTGGAACCGGACGCGGCGAGCGCGAGTTACTTCCTCGCCGCCGCCGCCGCCACGGGCGGCGAGGTGACCGTCGAGGGCCTGACGCGCACGAGCGTGCAGGGGGCGGCCGGGTTCGCCGACGTCCTCGCCCGAATGGGATGCTCCGTCGCCTGGACCGACGCGGGGGTCACGGTCTCCGGCCCGGACCATCTGACGGGCCTGCATATTGACATGAACGCCATGCCGGACATGGTGCTGACGCTGGCGCCGCTGGCGGTGCTCGCGCGGGGGCGCACGGTCATCGAGAACGTGGCCAACCTGCGTGTAAAGGAGTGCGACCGGCTGTCGGCCCTGGCCACCGAACTCGGGCGGCTCGGAGCAGGCGTGGAGGAACATCCGGACGGGCTCTCGATCACCCCGCCCCCCGAGGTGCAGCCGGCCGAGATCGCCACGTACAACGATCATCGGATGGCCATGGGCATGGCCGTCGTCGGCCTGGCCGCGGAAGGCATCCGCATCGCCGACCCGGCATGCGTGGGGAAGACGTACCCCGGGTTCTTCGAGGATCTCGAGCGCCTGGCGGGCACCGGCTGAGCGAGGACGCTCCGGGCTTCGGATTTCGAGGCAGAGAACGCGGAGAACGACGGAGAACGGCAACGGCCGAAAACAAAGAAACGGCAGGAAACTGGGGCACAGCAACCACAACGACCCACATTTGGCCGCCGGACTTGTCCGGCGCGTATTGAGAAAGCGACCCGACGTGACGTACCCCAAATCCATCGCGGCGATCGCCCTGCTCGGAGCCATCCTCCTGGCGCCCGGCTGCCAGAGCGGCTGGCGACTGGGGAAAACCCAATCCCGCCGCGACGTCTACATGAACCTCATGACCCGTCTCCAGCAGGCCGAATACCGCCACATGGAGGCCGTGAACAAGCCCCTCAGCCTCCGCCTGGCGTACCTCCAGGGAATTGGGGTTTATCAAACGTGGGCCGAACAGCCGAAAGATATCCAGGAGGCCATTCTTCGCCGCGAGGTCACCGAGGGCATGACGCCCCTGCAGGTCCAGATGGCCTGGGGCCACCCGGCCGAGCGGCGCGACGAGACCGCGCCCGCCGACCGGGCCGCCGGCCATAGGCGCGAAATCTGGGAATACGACATCCGGGCCCAAGGAATCGGTGGCAGCCAATATGAGCGAAGCATCTGTTTCTACGACGGCCACGTTCTCTGGGTCCGCGACAGTTCCTAGTTCCCGGTCCGCGGCCCCCCTGCACATCCTGCTCCTGACGGATCGTCCCGGCCTGGCGGACCGGCTGCGCCGCCTGCTCGCCGACGTGCCCGTCGAGACGAGCGCCGGCGACGCCCTTCTGCCCGGGATGGCCGAGGCCGCCGACGCCGTCCTCCTGGACCTGCCCGAGGGCGACCCCGACGCCGCCGACCGCGCGCTCGACCACGCGCGGCACCTGGGCGACTCGCCCGTCCCGGTGCTGGTGCTGGGCGAGCCGGCGCGGGCGGCGCGCCTGGCGCTGTACGAGGCGGGGGCCCTCGGGTTCGTGTCCCTCGACGCCGACCCGGAGGAACTGGCGGCCCGTCTGCGGAGCCTGGCCGGCTCCCGGCGCCGGGCCGCCCGGGCCGTCAAACGCCTGCGGGACCACTCCCGGCACCTGGACGAACAGTTGCGGCTGGCGCAGCGGCTCCAGCAGGATTTTCTGCCCCGGCGGATGCCTGGCCTGACGACCGGCCGGTTCGCCGCCCGTCTGGAACCCGCCGCCTGGGTGGCCGGCGACTTCTACGACATCTTCCGCCTGGACGAGGAGCACGTCGGTTTCTACGTGGCCGACGCCGTGGGGCACGGCATTGCGGCGGCGCTCCTGACGGTGTTCGTCAAGAAGTCGCTCCAGACGAAACATATCGAAGGGAAACACTACGACCTCATCCCGCCGGAGGAGGCGCTGCGGCTGCTGAACCGCGACCTCCTCTCGGCCGAACTCCAGGAAACGCCGTTCATCACCCTCGTCTACGGGCACTACCACGAGCCGACCCGCGAACTCGTCTACGCCCGGGCGGGTCACCCCCGGCCGCTGCTGTTGGGAGCCCGGGCCTCCCTCCATCCCCTCGACGGCGAGGGGCCCCTGCTCGGCATCTTCCCGGACGCCGAGTTCGAGGCCTGCCGCCGCCGGCTGGAACCCGGCCAGCGGCTTCTCCTCTACAGCGACGGGGCCGAACGCGTGGACCCCGGCCGGCGGGCCAACCCCGACCGGCTGCGGGAGGTCATCCAGACGGCCGCCCTGCTGCCTCTGGAGGCCCTCCTCGACGCCGTCCTCGACGCCGTCCGCGGCGCCACCGAGGGCCGGCACCTCGCCGACGACGTCACCCTGATGGCCCTGGAAGTGACCGGCGAGGCCGAGACGGCCTGAGCAACGCAGGCCGTCGCCCGGGCGTCCGGCACCCCTGTCCCCTCCGGCGGAGGGGGCGTTTCCCTTGCAGGCAGCCGCAGGATAGAGTTATAATTGCGGTTTGCCGGTGCCATGGGCGTGTTCCCGAGCCCCGAACGCCTGCCCGCCGTAGTCTTGGCGAAGGCGGGTGAGTTCGGGGGTGCGTGGCGGTGCGGCGCAATCCTCGCGCGCCGCGGCGCACGTCGGCGCTCGATCGTACCCCGCTGCTTCCGCAGCGGGCTCGACACGCCCCGCGCCGGGCAGTGGACCCCAAGACACACGGACGGCCTGTGCTGGCGAAGCGAATCATCCCGTGCCTGGACGTCGACCGCGGCCGCGTGGTCAAGGGCACCCGGTTCGTCGATCTCCGCGACGCCGGCGACCCGGTCGAGGTGGCCGCCCGATACGACGCCGAGGGCGCCGACGAACTGGTCTTCCTCGACATCACCGCCAGCCACGAGCAGCGGGACATCCTGCTGGAGGTGGTCCGCCAGACGGCCGAGCAGATCTTCATGCCGCTCACGGTCGGCGGCGGGGTGCGAACGCTGGACGACATCCGCCGGCTCCTCCAGTGCGGGGCGGACAAGGTCTCGATCAACTCCGCCGCCGTCCGCGACGCGGACTTCGTCCGGCGGGCGGCGCAAGCGTTCGGCAGCCAGTGCATCGTCGTCGCGATCGATCCGAAACGCGTGACCGAGGCCGGCCGCGAACTCTGGCGGGTCCACATCGACGGCGGCCGGGTGCCCACCGACCGCGAGGCCGTCGCCTGGGCCCGCGGGGTCGAACGCCTCGGGGCCGGCGAAATCCTCCTGACGAGCATGGACGCCGACGGCACGCAGGACGGCTACGACCTGCCGATGACCCGGGCCGTGGCCGACGCCGTCACCATCCCCGTCATCGCGAGCGGCGGGTGCGGGTCGCCCGACCACGTGGTCCAGGTGCTCACGGAGGGGCGGGCGGACGCGGCGCTGGCGGCAAGCATTTTCCATTATCGGCAGTACACGATCGCCGAGACGAAAGCGGCCCTGGCGGCCGCGGGCGTGCCCGTCCGCCGGTCCCTCGACGGCGCCGAGGCCTGAGACGCCTCCGGCGCGCGACAGCCGTCCGGGCCTCGGGGTCTTAACGCAGAGCACGCGGAGAACACAGAGAAAAGCACAGGAAAGCCACGGCAACGGCGGAAAAGGGCAGAGAAAAAATATCAGAATACGCAAGGCGACGCGACGCTGCGCCTCCGGCGTGCTCGGCCTTGTGTCGTTCTCCGCCTGTCTCTGCGCCCTCGGCGGTCTCTGCGTTGAAACCCGAGCCGCCGAACCGTGCGCCCGCGCCGAACCGAATCGTCTCGCTGGGAACCGAACGTATGCCGGAGCCGTCCGACACCGTGCCCGACGCCGCGACACAAGACCTCGACGCGCTGCTGGCGCTGGCGGCCGAGCGGGACGCGTCGGATCTGCACCTCTCGGCCGGCCGGCCGCCGGTCCTCCGCATCGATGGCGACCTCGTGCCAACCGACCGCCCGGCCCTGGGCGCCGAAGCCGTCGCCCGTCTCGCCGACGCCGTCCTCTCCGAGGGCGACCGGGCCGCCCTGGCGGAGCGCGGCCAGGCGGAGGTGTCGCGCGGGCTGCCGGACGGCCACCGGTTCCGCATCAGCGTGTACCGGCAGCGGGGCCGGCTGAGCCTGGCCGTCCGCCGCGTCAGCCGCACCATCCCCTCCTTCGGCGACCTCCACCTGCCGGCCGAGGCGCTGGAGCGCCTCTGCCGCGCGTGGCAGGGCCTAGTGATCTTCACGGGCGTGACGGGGACCGGAAAGTCGACGAGCATCGCCGCGTGCCTCGACTGGATCGCCGCCCACCGCCGGTGCCACATCGTCACGATTGAGGACCCGATCGAGTACCTGCTCGCCGATCGGGAGGCCATCGTGGACCAGCGCGAGGTCGGCACCGACGTGCCGTCCTACGAGGTCGCGATGGCGTCGCTGCTTCGGGCGGACCCGGACGTGGTCCTGGTGGGCGAGATGCGGTCCGCCGAGACGGCCGAAGGCGCCCTGCGGGCCGCCGAGACCACCCGCCTCGTCTTCACGACGACGCACGCGATGACCGCCCCCGGGGCCGTCCGACGCGTCCTCAACCTGTTCGACGAGCGGCAGCGGCGCCTCGTGCGCGAGGCCCTGGCGTCGAACCTGGTGGGCGTGGTGTGTCAGCGGCTCGTGTCGGCGGCGGACCCGAACGTCGGCCGCGTCCCCGCGACCGAAATCCTCGTCGCCACGCCGTCCGTCCGCGCCGCCATCCGGGCCGGCGAGACGGAGCGGCTCGGAGACCTCATCACGGCGGGAGCGTCCGACGGCATGCACGACCTGACGCAGGACCTGGCGCGCCTCGTCCGCGAGGAGTGGATCCAGCCCGCCGCCGCTTACCAGGTGGCGCCGAACCCCGAAGCGCTGAAGACGGCAATCCGCGGCATCCATCTGCGCAAAGGGACCGTCCGATGACCGGCGCGCGGCATCAACGCGCCCAACGCCCGGCCATGAGCAAAGCCCGTGGCCGGGGACCCGAACGCGCCGGGCAAGCCCGGCGGCCAAATCCGGTGCTCCAGGCGGCCCCTCTCCTGCTCCTGCTGGCCCTGGCGGTACCGGCGCTCGCGGCGGGGCCGGAGACGGGCGCCCCGACAGACCCGGCCGGCGCGGCCGCCGCCGCGTACTATCCCCGCGGGTTCCCCCCGCCGGAGGTCGCCGAGCCGGGCCTGCCGGTTATGGGCCTCGTGCGGGTGGTCCTGCTGACGGCGCTGGCGGCCGGGATGGCGTGGGTCACGCACTGGATCTTCACTGACACCCAGTTCGTCGGGACGGACCGGGCCCTGTGGAGCGGCGAGGCGCTGGGCGTGGGCCTGGTCTCGCTGGCGGTGGCATGTCTGGTGCCCTGGCTGTACGCCGGCCTGCCGCTCGGGGCGGCGATGTTCGGCGGGGCGGCGGTGGCGTACGTGGTGCATCGGAACGCGCGAGTCACGCCACCGCTGCGGGTCCTGGGCCGGGCGCACGCGGCCCGCCTGGCGGGGCGTCGGTCGGCAAGCGAGCCGGGCGTGACGGTCCAGGCCGTCGCCCCGGACGTCACGTTCCTCGGGTACGACGACATCCCCCGCGTACCGGAATCCGATTCCTTCGAGCAGCGCCGGGCGGCGTTGGAGGTGGCCCGGATGGTCGGGGAGGCCATCGACCGCGGGGCGATGGCCCTGGGGCTCCTCGTCCGGCCGAAGGGCGGCGAAGTCCGGTACCAGGTGGGCGGCGAGATGGTGGCCGGTGCCCCCCTCGACCCCGCCCTCGCCGCCGACGCCGTCCGCACCTTCAAGCACCTGACGGACCTCGACCCGAACGAGACCCGCAAGCCCCAGGAAGGCCGCATCCAGGCCGTCACCGCCGGCCGGACGTACGACCTGCGCATCAAGACGTCCGGCACGGTGCGCGGCGAGCAGGTGGCCGTCCGCATCCGCGACCAGGCCACGACGCGCCTCCGCCTGGAGGACCTCGGCCTGACCGACGACCCGCGCCAGGCGCTGACGGCCGGCCTCGACACCCGGCCGGGCGTGGTCCTGGTGTCCGCCCCGAGACACGCCGGCCTCACGACGACGCTGCACGCGTGCCTGCGGCACTTCGACCGGTACGTCGACAACGTGGTCGCCTTCGAGCCCCGCGTCGACCTGGAGATCGAGAACGTCGACCACGTGCCGCTCGACCAGGAGGACGGGCCGGTGGCCGCGTCGGAAGTGCGGCAGCGGCTGCACATGGAGCCGGACGTCGTCAGCGTCGACGCCCTGCACGATCCGGACGTGGCCCGCGCGCTGCTGGAGAGCGGCGGGGCCGCGCCGGAGGGCGGCGTCACGCCGCGGACGCTCGTCATCGGTCTCCGCGCCGGCGACGCCAGCCAGGCCCTGGGCCGGCTGGTCGGGCTGCTCGGCTCGCCCGAGCCCCTCGCCCGCCACCTGTCCGCGGTCGTGAACCAGCGGCTGGTGCGGCTGCTGTGCCCGGCATGCAAGGAGGCGTATCGGCCGAACCCGCAGTTCCTCCGCAAGGCCAACCTGGCGGTCGAGGCCATCGAGACGCTCTACCGGCCGCCGTCGCGGACGGACGTCTCCGACGGGCACGTGGCGGTCTGCCCCGACTGCCGGAACCATCGCTACGTGGGACGGACGGGCCTCTTCGAGGTCATGCCGCTCGACGACGAGGCCCGCCGGCTGCTCGCCCGCCGGGCCCTGACCGCCCTGCGCACCCATTGCCGCAAACTCGGCATGCGGAACCTCCAGGAAGAGGGTCTGCGGCTCATCCTGGACGGGCAGACGTCCGTCGAGGAAGTGCTGCGGGCCATTAAGAATGATTGATCTAAAAGAGTAACCCGGCGATGGTCATTCCGACCGAGGCCCTTCAGGGCCACGCGGAGGACTCTCGCCGCGGGGCCCAACGACGAGGTGGCTCGACGCGTCCCGGCGCGCCGGGACGCGCGCGGGGTGACATCGTGGATGCCCCCGGCGCATCCGAAACGCGAACGCCGTAAGGAACACCGCCTGTGATCGTGAACGTCCTGGCCCTGGTTGTCATCGCCCTCGTGGCCACCTTCGGCGCGATGCAGCGTCTGTGGCGGTCGGCAGTGGGGCTGGTGGCGCTGGTGCTGGGCGGGGCGGCGGCGGCGGTCCTCGGCCCGCCCCTGGCGGACCTCCTCGCCGGCGCCGGCGGCGACGTGTGGGCACACACGGCCGAGGCGCTGGCGTTCTGGGCCGTGCTGTGCCTCGGGTTCCTCGGGCTGCGGACGGCCGCCCATCGCTTCCTGCCGAACGAGCCGCCCCTGCCGGCGGTCGCCCAGGCGGCCGGCGGCGCCGCCGTCGGGGCCGTGACGGGGTATCTGGCCGCCGGCCTCTGCCTGGTGATCGTCCAGATGCTGCCGGTCGCCCCGTCGGTGCTCGGCTACGAGCCGTTTCGATACGTCCAAGGCGCAAGCCCGAGGAATCCCGAACGGGTGGAGCGGGGCGACACCCTGGTGCTGGCGCCGGATCGGGCGGCGCTCTGGCTCCTCGACGCCGTCACCGGCGGGGCCCTGCGGGCGCGGTACGGCGACACGTATCCGCCCGCGCGGCAGCGGCAGGACGGGGACACCCCCACGCGCGACGCCGACGACGTCCTCTACTATCACTGGTACCAGCGATGGCAGGCGGTCCGGTGGCGGACGGGACGCGTGGCGGGGCCCGTGGCCGAGGTCCCGCCCGGCGACGAGGGAAAGAGGGCCCTGGCGCTGGAGCGGGCCCGGAAGACGGTCCTGTACGGCCTGGCGCTGGAGGTCACGTTCGCCGTCCGGTCGACGTCGGTGCCGGGGTTCTCGGACGTGGTGCCGCCGGCAGGGCACGAGTTTCTGCGGGTCCGGGTCCGCGTGCAGCCGGTTGCCGACGGGACGTCGCCCGCGCCCCGCCTGCCGCGCACCATCGACACGGCCCAGTTCCGGCTGGTGGATACCGAGGGGGCGCGGGCGGCCGGGCCGCCCCTGGTGACCGGCGAGGCCCGCCAGGCCGCCGACGGCGGCGGGCAGCCCCGGACCATGGGATCCGCCCATCCGCCCGAGCCCGACCCGCGGAACCTGCGGTTCGCCTTCCCCGGCGACGGCGAGTGGGGCGCCTACGCCGCCACCGGCCTCCGGCTGACGTTCACGGGCGCCGACCAGTACGCGAGCCGCACGCTCGTCTTCACCGTGCCGTCCGCCCTGCCGACCGAAAGCCTGCGGCTGTACCTGGATCCGCAGGTGCCGGCGAAGGCGGAGGTGGTGCAGGAGACGTGGCCCGCGGCGCCGGCGGCGGAGACGTAGCGGTGCCGTTCGAGCCGGCGGCGGGAGCCGACGGTCTTCCTCATCTGGCTTGGCACGTGCCACGGCAGATGGTGATAACCCGCTGCTCCCGCGGCGGGCTCGAACGGCGGAGGCGCGGCGGGCTCAACCGACGAACCTCATGGGAGTGACCCAACCGATGGACGACCTCGTCACGCACGTGTGCGACCTGGCCAAGCGGCGCGGCGTGGACTTCGCCGACGTCCGGGCGGTCCAGCGGCACGGGGAGAGCATCCTCGTCCAGGACGGGCGGGCCGACAAACTGGCCACCTCGTCCGACCGCGGCATCGGCGTCCGGGTACTGGTGGGCCGGGCGTGGGGGTTCGCCTCGGCCGACAGCCTGCAGCGCCGTCGGGCCGAGGCGTGCGTCGACGACGCCATCGCCCTGGCGAAGGCGTCGGAGGCGTTCGTGACGGACCCGGCCCGCCTCGCCGCCATCGAGGCCGTCGAGGCCCAGGACCGCGTCGAGCCCGAGGTCCCGCCCGGGGCGATGCCCGTGGCCGAGAAGATCGACCGCCTCCTCGCCTGGGAACACGCCGGCCGCGCCGCCGCCTCCGACGGCCGCAACATCGTCAACTCCATCATCAGTTACGCCCAGGGGTGGCACGAGGAGACGCTGGCGAACACGGCCGGCACGCTGCTGGAGTCGTCCGGCAGCCGGGCGGTCGCGACGGCGCTCTTCGTGGCCACGGACGGCGAGATCCTCCAGCGCGGCACGGAGCATCGCGGCATCGTGGGCGGGGCGGAACTGCTCCGCCGCATCGAGCCGGAGGCCTTCAGCGTCCGGGCGGCGCAAAAGGCACTGGCGGCCCTGGACGCCGGGCCCGCGCCCGCCGGCCGGTTCACCGTCCTCTTCCATCCGTCCATCACGGGGCTGCTGGTGCACGAGGCCCTCGGCCACAACGCCGAGGCCGACGCCGTCTGGGCCGGCGAGAGCATCCTGGAGGGGCGCCTGGGGGAGGAGATCGCCTCGCCGGCCGTCTCCGTCTACGACGACTCGACGCTCCCCGGGCACTTCGGCTCGTTCGCGTACGACTCCGAGGGCACGCCCGGCCGGCGGCGGCCGATCATCGAGGAGGGCCGCCTCGTCGCCTACCTCCACAGCCTGGAGACGGCGGCCAAGTTCGACGCCGCGCCCACCGGCAGCGCCCGGGCCGAGAGTTACGACTGCCGCCCGCTCGTCCGCATGTCGAACACCTTCCTGGAACCGGCCGGCACCGACACCGGCGTGCCGCTGGCCGAGATGATGCGGGGCATCGACCGCGGCATCTACCTGGAGGACGGGCACTGGGGCTACGTGTTCGTCCAGAAGGGGCAGTTCATCTGCCACGCCGGGCAGGCCCACATGATCGAGGACGGCCAGGTGGGCGAGCCGCTCAGGGACGTCTCGATCTCGAGCCTGACGCTCGACGTCCTTCAGCACATCGACGCGGTGGGCGATGACTTCGAGATGAAGATGCCGGGGATGTGCGGCAAGGACGGGCAGTCGGCCCCGACCGACTGCGGCGGGCCGCACGTCCGCGTCCGGGACGTCGTCGTGGGAGGCCAGCACACGCTATGACCAACGAGGAACTGAATTATCTCGATCTCGCGCGCGCCTGCGTGGACCGGGCCATGGCGGCCGGCGCCGAATGGTGCGACGTGGCCGCCGGCACCGCCCGCGACATCAGCGTCACCGTCGAGAAGAGCGGCATCAAGAGCGCCGACGCGGGGCGCGGCGAGGACGTCGCCATCCGCGCGTTCGTCCGCGGTGGCATGGGCTACGCCGCCGTCACCGGCCGCGACCGCCAGGCCATCGACGACGCCGTCGACCGGGCGGTGGCGCTGGCGACGGAGGCGACGGCGGACCCGGACTTCCGCCGCCTGCCCCCGCCCCAGCCGGCGCCGGAGGTCGAGGGCATCTTCGACGACGCCGTCGCCGGCCTCAGCGTGGCTCAGGTCGTGGCGATCGCGGTCGCCAACATCGAGGCCGCCCGCGACATGGAGGCCGACGTCAACCTCTCGGGCGAGGTCGCGCTGGCGGTGGGGCGGGGGGCGCTGGCGTCCTCGACGGGCGTGGCCCTGGAGTCTCGCGCGACGGAGGTGTCGGCCCACCTGTCGGCCCTGCTGCGCCGGGGCGACGACGCGGGCTATTTCTATGAGTTCGACTTCGGCCGGAACCTGGCCGACTGCCGCCTGGAGACCGTCGCCGTCGGGGCGGTCGAGGGCGCCCGGCGGTTCCTCGGGGCGAAGCGGATCGCCTCCGGCCGGCGGACGCTCGTCCTCGGGCCGCTGGCCGCCTACGGCTTCCTGGGTCACCTCGTGGCCGCCGCCGGGGCCGAGAGCATCCAGCGGGGCCGCAGTTTCTTCTGCGGCAAGGAGGGCGAGCGCGTCGCCGACGCCTGCCTGACCCTCGTCGACGACGGCCTCGTGCCGCGCGGCGTCCGCTCCGGCGCCCACGACGGCGAGGGCACCGCCCGACACCCGCTCACCGTCATCCAGGAGGGACGCCTGGCGCACCTCCTTCACAACGCCTACACCGCCGGCAAGGCAGGCACCGAGAGCACGGGCCACGGCACGCACACGGGCGGCATCAGCCCGACGAACCTGCGGCCGGCCCTGGGCGATCGGCCCGCCGACGACCTGCTGGCCGAGGTCGACGACGGCATCTACCTGGAGAGCGGCGAGATCCGGCCCGACCCCGCCAGCGGCGACATCTCCGCCTCCATCGATTTCGGGTTCCTCGTCGCCGGCGGCGAGCGGGTCCATCCCGTGGAGAGCGCCATGCTGGGCGGGAACGTCTTCGACCTGCTCGGGCGCCTGGACGCCGTCTCCAGCGACGCCCGCACCGAGCCGGGCATCCTCATGCCGACGCTCCGCATCCGCGACGTGCAGATCGCCGGGTCGGAGTAGGGGCGAGCGGGCAGGCCGTTCAGCGTGTGGGCAGGTACTCGGCCACGATTCGGCCGGGAAAGGCCGCGCGCTTGCCTTCCAGCTCGATGCTCCCGGCTTTCGGCTCCGGCGCGAAGCGGATCGTCGCCTTGCCGACCGCCACCTCCACCACGTCTCCGCGGACCTCGGCGGTCGCCGGCTCGATCGAGTCGATCCGGGCGTCCGTGGCCGTCAGGACGTGCAGGAAGAGCGTCTCGGCCTGCGGCTGGCGCGGCGAGTGTTCGATGCGGCAGACGGGCGCGGGGCCCGTATTGCGCGCGGGCGGATACGCCTTCCCGCCGTAGCGGTACAGGTCATCGCCGGCGACCACGCGCGTGACGACGTCGCGCGGTAGGAGCGTCTGGACGAACAGCCGCCCCTTGCCGTTCGTGATCACCTGGTGCGGCGGCTGCTCGGCCGGCACGCGCATCGCCTGGAGCAGCCACGTCTTCTTGAAGGCCGGGTCGGTCGCGCGAACGCAGTCGAAAACGACGAACGTCCCCGGCCTGAGGTACACGATCTGCCGGAGGAACCGCTCCATCTTCTTCGGTGCGTACGCCCGCGTGCCGTCGCCGGCCACGTACAGGTATGGCCCGGCGTCCTCGAAGGCCACCAGGTCGGCGATGTCGTAGAGGCGGCGGTCCTTCCGCCACGCAGCGGCGTCGGTGACGGCCCCGTTGTGGTGCGGCCAGTCGTGGTGCTGGCCGCCGTCGCTGCCGGTGACCTTGCCCGCCCGGATGCCCGGCCAGGTCTCGTCCGGGTCGTGGACGAGCATCGTGCTGTGGGCGATCGTGCGCAGGTGATAGTTGACGTCGTGCGGCGTGCCGAAACCGTCGTAGTGGCCGCCGTCACCGGCAAGTTCCTCGTGGCGGTAGATGAGGAAATGCCCCACGTCCAGGTGCTGGTGAGCCGTGAACCGGTCGCCGCACGTGAAGAAGAAGTGCGTGGCCGACTCGTCCCATCCGCTGCGTGCGTAGACGTATCCCGGGCCGGGGCTGACGTGCGAGAGGCGGAACCCGGCCAAGTCGCCCTTCGGCACCGACGGGTCCCGCCACAGGAAATCCTTGTAGGCGTAGTCACCCACGCTGGACCGCGGCGTGGTTTCGTTGAACGCGTGGACGGCCTGGTGGGCGGGGTCGTCGCGGAACCGGTTGACGAGGATCCGCCTGGCCGAGAGGGCCTTGTCGCGGTCGCCGCCGAAGACGCGGCCGCCGCCGTCGCCCATCGGAATCGGCCGGCGCGAGCCGTAGATCCAGATGCCCGGGTACATCTCGAACATGCTCGCGACGGCGCGATGGCGGTAGAACCCCGGCGCCAGGGCGACGTAGTCGGCACCCTCGCAGTGCCGGGCCGCCTCGCAGAAGAAGAGCCACTCGTAGAGCCAGTAATGAATGTAGTATCCTTCGGCCCATCCGCCGCCTGCGCCGGCCAAGGCCAGGGCGGGGGCGGCCCGCTGCTCGTACCCGCGCTCCAGCCGGGCCAGGATTTCGCGGGCCCGGGGGTTCTCATCATACGCCGCATAGCACGCCAGGCCGATGCCCCACCACTTGTACCCGTACCAGCCGTTGTGGAAGACGTGCGTTTCGCTCCGCTCGTTGGCGTCGACCGTCTCGTTGACGTACCGATGGAACGCGGCCCGCTCGTCGTCCGTCCAGTACTCGTGGCACAGGTCGTAGACGACGGCGCAGCGGGCGAGGTCGCTGCCGAACGGCGTGTGCCCCTTCTTGACGGGGCCGCGGATGTATGTCATGGCCTTCTGGGCGGCCGCGCGGCCGAGGTCCGCGTCATTCTCGACCGCCGCGACGAGCGCCATCGAAATCATCTTGGCGTGGTCGTCGGCCTTCCGCTCGCGGGCCACCGCCACGGTGCGGCGGTAAGCCTCGAGACGCTCGCGGGCCAGTTGCTGAAGCCGCGCCCGCAACCCGAGCAGGCGGGGATGGTCCTTCGGCACCGGGTGACGTTTCGGTATCGCCGCCCCCCCGACGCTCGGCCATAGCAGGAGGGCAGCCAGGACAGCAACGATGGCACAGGGCAGCAAGCGGCGGCGGCTCGGCATCGCGTGGCTCCGGGAAACGGGCGAACTCCAATGATATGGCCGGCGGCCTCAGTCGGCAACACCTCGGCCATTGAAAACCGGCCGCCCCCCGCGTACACTCTAGGGTCTGGAAGCCCTGGAGACGCGCCGCGCCATGCCCCGCATCGCCATTCTGGGTTCGACTGGCTCGATCGGCCGGATGACGCTGGAGGTCCTGGCCGCCCTCGGCCCCGAGTACGAGGTCGTGGCGTTGGCAGCGGGCCGGCGCGTGGAGGCCCTGGCGTCGCAGGCCGTCGAGACGGGCGCCCGGGCGCTCGGCGCGGCCGACGAGGCCGCCGCCGAGGCGCTCCGGAAGGCTCTGCCGAAGGGCACGACGCCCGAGATCGTCGTCGGCCCGGAAGGCCTGGCGTCCCTGGCGGCGCGCGGCGACGTGGACGTCGTCGTTTCGGCGGTGGTCGGCGGGGCGGGGCTGCCGGCCGCCCTCGCCGCCGCCCGGACGGGCAAGCGGCTCGCCTTGGCGAACAAGGAAGCGCTGGTCATGGCCGGCCGTCTGCTGATGGCCGAGGCCGACGCCGGCGGCGCCGAGGTCCTGCCCGTCGACAGCGAGCACTCGGCCGTCTACCAGGCCGCCGCCGCCGGGCGGCGAGGTGAGATCCGCAGCGTGACCCTGACCGCGAGCGGCGGGCCGTTCTACCGCCGGCCGGACGCCGACCGCGACGCCGTCACCCCGGACGAGGCCCTCGACCACCCCACGTGGTCCATGGGCCGCAAGATCACCATCGACTCGGCCACGCTCGTGAACAAGGCCCTGGAGGTGATCGAGGCGCACCACCTGTTCGGCCTGGAGGCGGACCGGCTGCGGGTGCTGATTCATCCGGAGTCCACGGTCCACGCGCTGGTGGAGTTCGTGGACGGGTCGGTCATCGCGCAACTGGGCCCGCCGGACATGCGGACGCCCATCCAGTACGCGCTGACGTGGCCCGCGCGGCGGCCGGCCCCCTGGCCGCGGCTCGACCTGGCGGCCACGGAGGGGCTGCACTTTGCGGAGCCGGACGTGGAGCGGTTCCCCGCGCTGGGGCTCGGGTTTGAGGTGGTTCGGCGTGGCGGGACGGCCGGGGCCGTCTTCGCCGCCGCCGATGAGGTGGCCGTGGAGGCGTTCCTGGCGGGGCGCATCCGGTTCAGCGACATCGTCCCGGTGGCCGAGCGGGTCCTCCGGACCCACTTGGCCGGCGCGGCCGAACCGGGCGCGGGCGACGCCGCGGTGGGATGGTCGGCCGAGCCCGACCTGGAAACGATTCGAATGGCCGATGCCTGGGCCAGAGAGGAAGCCGAAACGTGTCTGACGTCCTATACGTCCTCGAAATAGTCGTTGCCTTCGGGCTGGTCATCTTCATCCACGAACTGGGCCACTTCCTGGCGGCCAAGTGGTGCGGCGTGCACGTGCGGAAGTTCGCCATCGGGTTCGGCCCGCCGCTCCTGAAGTGGCAGCCGGGCGAGACGGAGTACTCGCTCCGGCCGATTCCGCTTGGCGGCTTCGTCGACCTCGCCGGCGAGCACCCGGACGTGGACGAGGAGGACAACCCGCGGGCCCTGTGGCGCCGGCCGGCGTGGCAGCGGGCCACCGTCTTCAGCGCCGGCGTGGTGATGAACGCCGTCCTCGCCCTCCTCCTCTTTACGGTGGCGCCGATGGTCGGCATGCAGGTGCCGAGCCCCGTGATCGGCAAGGTGCCGGAGGGCACCCCCGCCGCCGAGGCGGGCATCCAGCCCGGCGACCGCCTCGTCCGGATTAACGGCGAGCCGGTCCAGTCGTTCAACGACGTCCAGTTCGAGGTGGCGCTGGGCGACCCCGGCACCGCCTACTCGCTGGTCGTGGAGCGGCCGGCCGAGGGCGGGGCGGCCGCCCGCCGCATCCCCGTGACGGTCACCAGCCGCAAGCGGGAGGGCGACATCGTCCCCCTTATCGGCATCCAGGCACAGGAGGAGCCGGTCATCGCCGGTATCATGCCGCGGTCGCTCGTCGATCAGGCCGGCCTCCAGGGGGGCGACCACATCCTGGCCGTCGGCAACAGCCCCGTCGAAACGGGCGGCGAGTTGCGCGACGCCCTCGAGACGACCCCCGGGCCGGTGACCTTAAAGATCGAGCGCGACGGCCAGACGCAGAACCTCCGCGTCGACCCGTCCGACCTCCACGTGTACGAGCACGGCATGGACCTGCCCGTGCTGATCCGGGCGGTCGATGAGGAGTCGCCCGCCGAGGAAGCCGGCATCCGCGCGGACGACCGCGTCGTGGCCGTCGACGGCCAGCGGTGGCCCACCAGCCAGGCCCTCATCGACGCGATCGAGTCGACCGAGGCCGGCCAGCCCATTCGCCTCACCCTGTGGCGGGAAACAGGCGGCTTCCTTTGGTGGGGCGGCACGCCGACGGAGGTCGAGGTCACCGCCCGGCCGCGGATCATGAAGGACAAGGACAGGCCGATGCTCGGGATCCGCCTCGGCCTCGCCGCCGACGCGCCGGTGCAGGTGGGGCACGTGGACCCGGACAGTCCGGCGGCGAGCGCCGGGCTGAGGCCGGGCGACGTGATTCTGGCACTCCGGCCGCCCCCTCCGCCGCCGGAGAAGGACGAGGCGCCGGCCGAGACCGCCGAGCCGCCCCGCTGGCGGGACGCCGAGGATTGGCAGACGGCGCTCGCGGTCATCCAGCAGGCCGAGGACCGCCCCGTACACCTCCGCGTGAAGCGCGGCGAGAAGACTCTGACCGCCATCCTCACCCCCAAAGCCGTGCCGCAGGATCGCCTGACCTTCGACGGCGCCGGCTTCCGGCCCCGCTACGTCCCCTTGCCGCGCATCGCCAACCCGCTGACGGCGGCGAAGCGCAGCATCCGGCAGACGCGGGTCTGGTTCAAGCGGGCGTACGGGAACCTGGCGCAGATCCTCCTGGGCAACATCGGCCCGAAGGCGCTGGGCGGGCCGGTGGCGATCGTCCACATCTCGCACAGCCTGGCGTCGCGCGGCGTGGGGACGTTCATCCACTTTTGGGGGATGATCTCGGTCTTCCTGGCGGTCGTGAACTTCCTGCCCGTGCCCCCGTTCGACGGCGGGCACGTCCTGTTCGTCCTGATTGAGAAGATCAAGGGCGGGCCGGTCAGCATGAAAGTCCGCGGGGCCGTCTGGGGCGCCAGTTGGATCGCCGTCCTCACCCTCTTCGTCTTCATCACCTGGCAGGACATCAGCCGCCTGATCGAGGCCTGGTGACCGACGCCAGGCACACGGCCGCCTCGTCGGCCCGACCGTCGGCCAGATACGCTGCCGCGCGGCGAAGGGCGTCCGCCTGTTCCGCCACAAACGGCACGGCCGTACCGGGCGGCGGGGCGCGGTAGGCGAGCCGCTCGAGCACGGTGCGGCGCAGGTCGTCCAGCCCTTCGCCCGTTTCGGCGGAGATGGCCATGGCCCCTGGTCCGCCGAGCGGCCCGTCCGCCAGGTCCGCCTTGTTCCAGACGACGAGGATCCATCGGGCGCCCGTGCGCGGCGGGTGCGGAGACTCGCCGCGCTTTCCCTCTTCTGACCCGCCGCGCTCAGCGAGTTGCGCCAGGGTCGCTTCGTCCTCCGGCGTCGCCCCGACCTCGGCGTCGAGGAGATAGACGACCAGGGCGGCCCCGGCGGCCTGACGGCGGGCCCGGGCCACGCCTTCCCGCTCAATCCGCTCAAGGGTCTCGCGCACCCCGGCCGTGTCGACGAGCACGACGGGCAGGCCGTCCATCGCCGCCACCGTCTCGACGTAATCGCGCGTGGTGCCGGGCTCGGGGTGGGTGATGGCCCGCTCGCGGCCGGCCAGGCGGTTCAGCAACGTGCTCTTGCCGACGTTCGGCCGCCCCGCGAGAACGATGCGCGGCGGTTCGGCGAGGTACCGGCCACAGGTCGCCCATCGGTCGAGCAGGACGGCGAGCGCGGCCGCGGCCTCGTCCCCGCGGCCGGCGGCGATGGCGCCGGCCGCCTCGGCCACGGCCGTCTCCAGCGCGCCGCTTGGACGTTTGGCGCGGTGGGTCTCCGCACCCACCGCGCCTTGGGAATCGGTGGACCTCGCGCGCGGCGGGTACGGGGACCCGCCGCGCTTTCCGCTTTCCTGGCCACCGCGCACATCCGGGACGAACTGGTCGAGCAGAATCCGGGCCGCCAGAGGCGTGGCGGCCGTTCGGAGCAGACGCCGGGCCGCACGTTCCACCGGGCCGGCACCCTCGGCGGCCAGCAGCGCGCCCGAGTCGACCTGCACCAGGCCGAGCGAGGCGAGCCGGTCGCACACGGCCGCGACGGCCGCGGGGCCCCCGTGGCAGTTGACCTCCCAGGTGTCCGGGCCCGCCCGGTGCAAGATGACTTCGTCGAGGACGCGGCCGTCGGTATCGAGGACGTGCCCGTAGGCGAGGCGGCCGCCGGGCAGGGCGGCGCGCGGGGCCTCTTTGATTTCCCGCGCGGCGGGGCTCCCGGCCCGCCGCCCTTCCGGCTCGCCGCGCGCTCGCCGCGGTGGCCCGGGAGGACCACCGCGCGGGAATGCGGCGGCTGAAGGTGATCCGCCGGCGGGGCGGAAGCAGGCCGCCAGGGCGTCGGCGACGGCGGGGCCGATGGCGCGGACGACGGCGATGCCGCCCCGGCCGGGGGCGGTGAGAGGAGCGAATACGGACCGCGACGCGCCGCTAATGGCTCTCGGTGCTCGCGCCACGCCAGGACGAGGCCTTCCAGGACGAGGTCCGGCACGACCTGCCAGCCGGACCCGCCCCGGTCCTCCGGCGGCGGGGCGTACCCGCCCGTGGCATAGACGGAGACGTCCGAGCCGAGGGCCTCGGCCACGTCGCGGACAAGTCGCTCCACCGCACCGGCCAGGGCTCGCGTGACGCCGGACCGGATGGCGGCCTCGGTGCTGCGTCCGACGGCCGGGCCGTCCGCGGCGCCGCTCGCGATCTCGACCAGCGGCAACTGGGCGGTGCCGTCGGCCAGCGACCGGGCCATCAGGCCGGGACCCGGAAAGATCGCCCCGCCCAGGAACGTGCCGGCGTCATCGACGGCGTCGACCGTGACGGCGGTGCCGGCGTCGACGACGATGCACGCCCCGCCGGCCCGGCGATGGGCGGCGAGGGCGGCCAGCCGCCGGTCCGTGCCGACGCGCCCCGGTTCCTCGACGTCCGCCCGGATCGAAATCGGAAAGTCCTCGCCAGCGACGTGCGGCCCGTCGCCGCCGGCGGCGCGGGCCGCCTCCCGCAGCCGAGCGAGCATCGGCGGGTTGACAGAACAGACGACGACCGGCCCGTCCGCCGCCTCCAGGCGCGGGACGAGAAAGGTCTCGAGTTGCCGGAGCGGGGCGACCGCCACGTCGCGGAGCGCACCGTCTGCGTTTGCCGTCGCCGCGGCGACGGACGTGTTGCCGAGCGTAACCGCGAGGATCCGGGTCATGGCGTGTCCTCCGCGGGAGAGGGCGAGGGGAAGGGCGAGAGGACGTCCCCCTCGTCCGCATCGTCGCCGGCACGGACCTCGGCGAGGCACTCGAAGATGGCGCTGACCAGGCTCTTCAATCCCGCCCCCGTGGCGCTCGAAATCGCCAGCACGGGCCGGTCGATGGCGTCGGCGAGGTCGGCCCGCGGCCCATCCTCGCCGGGCAGGAGGTCGGCCTTCGTCAGGGCGACGAGTTCGGGTTTGGCGGCGAGTTCGGGGCTGTAAGCGGCGAGTTCCTCGCGGATGGCCCGGTAGGCGTCGGCGGGCGACTCGTGGGCGTGCGGCTCGAGTTCCACCAGGTGCACGAGCATCCGCGTCCGCTCGATGTGCTTGAGGAACGCGTCGCCCAGCCCCACGCCCGCGTGGGCGCCGTCGATGAGGCCGGGCAGGTCCGCCAGGACGAACCGGTGGTCGGGGTCCGCCTCGACGATGCCGAGGTGGGGCTCAAGGGTGGTGAACGGGTAGTCGGCGACCTTGGGCCGGGCGGCCGAGAGGCGCGCGAGCAGCGTGCTCTTGCCCGCGTTGGGGAGCCCGACGAGGCCGACGTCGGCGATGAGTTTGAGTTCGAGGTGGAGGCGGCGCTGCTGGCCGCGCGTCCCGGGCTCGGCCTCGCGCGGTGTCTGGTGGGTGGCGGTGGCGAAGCGTGCGTTGCCGCGCCCGCCCTTTCCGCCGCGGGCCACGACGGCCTCCGTCCCGGGCCGCTTCAGGTCCTTAATCAGCAGGCCGGAGTCGACGTCGTAGACGAGCGTGCCGGGAGGAACGTCGATGACGAGGTCGTCGCCGGTGCGGCCGGCCATGTTCTTGCCGCGTCCGGGCCGGCCGTCGGTGGCCCGCCAGTGGTGTCGTCCGCGGAAGTCCATGAGGGTGTCGAGGCCGCGGCGGGCGCGGAAGATGACGGAGCCGCCGTCGCCGCCGTCGCCGCCGCTCGGCCCGCCGCGGGGCACGTGGGCCTCGCGCCGGAAGGTCACGGCCCCGTCGCCGCCGTCGCCGGCCTTGACCTGGATGTCCGCTTCGTCGATGAACATGGGGTCGATGCCTCCCGCATACGACGATAGCATGGGCGGCGCCGGCGGGCAAGGGTGGAGGCGCCCGGTGCCGTTCGAGCCCGCTGCGGAAGCAGCGGGTTATCCTCATCGGCGGTGGCACGTGCCACGGCCCATGGAGGTATCCGGCCGCTCACGCGGCCGGTTCGAAAGGCAGGCGCACAAAAACGGCCCGAGGCGCAGCGCCCCGGGCCGGGAAATCTCTGTCCGTCGCGTTACAGGACGTGGACCTTTCGGCCCTGGAAGCGGACCGTCCCGTCGGCCTTGGCGAAGAGGGTATCGTCGCGTCCGCGGCCGACGTTGAAGCCGGGGTGGAACTTCGTGCCCCGCTGGCGGACGATGATGCTGCCGGTCGTCACCTCCTGGCCGCCGTAGGTCTTGATACCGAGATACTGGGGGTTCGAGTCGCGCCCGTTCCGGGAGGAACCCTGCCCTTTCTTATGCGCCATGGCTTCACTCCTGCCGAATGCCTTCGTGCGAGACGTTATAGTATATCGGCGGGTGCGCGGAAGGCAAGCGAGAATTGCCGGGTGTGGCCCACGCCGTGGTGGATGGAGACCCCCGGCCGCTCACGCGGGTGCCACGGTTTGCTCGTCAAACCGTGTTTCACGAGCGCGCGGCACCGATTGACAAGCAATCGGTGGCACCCGGCGCACGGATGGGCAAGCAATCCGCGGCGCCCGGCCCCCTACCGCCAAGTCCACTGCTTCGAGACGAAGGTCGCCTGGTCGAGATTCAGCCACCACTTGTCGCCGAGGAGTTTGTACGTCAGGGCCAGCGTCTTGCGGAGGCGGACGACCTTCTCATCCGCCGGGGCGTCGGCGGGGGCGGCGAGGTTCGGCCGCTCGATGTACCGGCCCGAGAGACCCTCGCAGAAGATGGTGAACCGGTCGGTCTCGCGATTCAGCGGGGCGAAGATGGCCACGCTCGTCCGGGCATTGCCCTCGCCGGGCATGACCTTCGTGTGCAGGTCGGCGGGCGGTTCGAGGAAGCGGATCTTGCGGCTCGACCGGATGGCGTCGTAGACCTCCGGGTACAGGCCGGCCCGTTGGACGGTGGACTGGTCAGTGTACAGGATGAAGGCGGGGACGAAACGCCGGGCCTCCTTGCTGCGGTTCGTCACGGTGTAGACGAGGTACCAGTAGACCTCGCGCTCGCCGCCGACGGTCTGGACGACGATCGGCTGAGGATGCTCGAACTGGAAATCGAAGGTCCAATCCCCGCCCTTGATGAGGTTCGGGTCCACGCGATCGGGGTCGTGGTCCTCGATGGCGCGGCGTTCGGCCTTGGCCTGGTCCTGTTCCTGGGCGTCGGCCCGTACGGGCACCATGGCCATCGCCAGGGCGGCGAGGCCGATGAGCCAAACGGCGTAGGTGGTGGCCCTCATGCCTTGCTCCGTCAAACGGGTCCTCGAAACGGTACGCACCTCTCGCGGCCGCTACGCGGCGTCGGCGCCGGGGTGCGTCTTCCTCTCTTCGCGCAGCGTACGGAAGTTCCCGATGCAACCGACCGGGCACGCCCGCACGCACTTGCCGCAATGGATGCACGCGTCCAAGTCGACCTCGGCCAGGTTGTCGCGCACGTGAATGGCGCTGCCCTCGACGGGGCAGACCTTCTCGCACTTGTGGCAGGCGATGCAGCCGACCTCGCACACCTGGCGCACGACCTTCCCGCGGTCGCGGTTGCGGCACAGGACGTGAACATACTGGTCGGCGGGTAGAATCTCAATGATATTCTTGGGGCAGACCTCCGCGCACGTGCCGCACCCCGTGCACCGCTCCTCCAGCACGCGGGGCAGACCGGTCTCGGGGTCCATGACCATGGCGTCGAACGGGCACGCCCGGACGCAGGTGCCGAGCCCCAGGCACCCGTACGGGCACGCCGTCGGGCCGAACTGGGTGGCGGCGGCGGCCCGGCAATCGTGCTCGCCGACGTAGCGGAACCGGTCGTGGGTGTGCTCGCAGGAGCCCTGGCACTTGACGACGGCGACCTTCGGGACGAAGTCGGAAATCCGGATGCCCATGATCTCGGCGATGTGGTGGGCGCATTCGGGTCCGCCGGGCGTGCAGCGGTCGGGGGCGGCCTCACCTTTGGCGACCGCCTCCGCGTAGGCCGCACACCCCCCGTAGCCGCACGAGCCGCAGTTCGCCCCCGGCAGCACGTCCTCGATCTTCGCCTGCCGCGGGTCCACCGCCACGTGGAAGAACCGGTGCGCCACGGCCAGGAGGGCGCCGAAGCAGACCGCCAGCGTCCCCAGGACGCCGACGGCTGCCGCGATGTAGGTAAGGACAGTGTCCACGAAACCTCTCGTTCCTCTAACCCCTTGTGCCGCCCTCTTATACGGCGATGCCGAAGAGGTTCGCAAAACCCATGAAGGCCAGGGCCATCAGCCCGCCCGAGATAAAGGCGATCGGCAGGTCGCGGAACGGCTTCGGGACGGGCCGTTCCGCCAGCCGTTCCCGGATACCGCTCATCAACAGCATCGCCACCAGGAACCCCACGCCGCCGCAGAACCCGTTGAACGCCGCCAAGTGCACCGGCAGGCCGTTCGCCGGGTCGCGCCACGCCTCCGTGTTCAACAGGGCCATCCCCATCACCGCGCAGTTGGTCGTGATGAGCGGCAGGTAGATGCCGAGGGCCCGGTACAGTGTCGGCACGGCCTTGCGCAGGACCATCTCGACGAACTGCACGAGGACCGCGATGACCAGGATGTAGGAGATCGTCTTCAGGACCAGGACGTACCCGCCCTCCGGCACGGGCAGGCCGAGCGCCCCCAGCACGTTCGTGTGCTCGGGCGTCGTGGGCAGCAGCACGTGCCGGTAGATCAGGGCCGTCACCGCCGAGGCGATGCTGATGACGAAGATGACGGCCAGGCCCATGCCCACCGCGTCGCTGGTGCGGCGGGACACGCCGAAGAACGGGCACAGGCCCAGGAACTTCGCCAGGACGAGGTTCGAGATCAGGATCGACCCGATCGCCAGTTCCGCGTAGCCGACGTCCATCGTCATGTCCCCCCGCCGGCGCCGGCATCGCTTTCACTGGTCTTCTTCGCGAAATCGGCGGCGACCTTCGGCACGGCGGGGACGGCCGCCGTCCGGGCCGCCTCGCGCCGACGAAGACCGATCCACCGGAAAACCGCAAAGAGCAGGCCGATGACCAGAAACGCCCCCGGCGCCATGCCGAGCACCGTCACGGGCTCGACGTGCGGCAGGAGGGTCACCCCGCCCGCCGTGACGGGCGTCAGGCGATAGCCCCACAGCGTGCCGGCACCGCCCACCTCGCGGACCAACGAGATCGCCAGCATGGCGAGCAGGAACCCGGCCCCGATGCCCAGGCCGTCCATCAGGCTGGAGGCGGGCCCGTGGCGGGAGGCAAACGCCTCCGCCCGGCCCAGGATGATGCAGTTGACCACGATGAGCGGAATGAAGATGCCGAGCGCCTCGTTGACGGCCGGCGGGGCGACGGCCTTCATCCCGATCTCCACCATCGTGACGAAGCCCGCGATGATGACGATATAGCACGCGATGCGGATCTGGCTCGGGATCCAACGCCGGACCAGCGAGACGAGCAGGTTCGCGCACACGAGGACCGTCGTCGCGGCCACGGCCATCGCCACGCCGTTGCGGACGCTGGTCGTAACGGCGAGCGTCGGGCAAAGCCCCAGCGCCAGCACGAACACCGGGTTGTGCTTGATGGGTTTGTCGGTGAAGTCGCGAAGCAGGCTCATTGCGGCGTGTCCGTCTTCCCCTGAAGAACCGTCCATTTTAGAACAGGGCGGGCAGGTGTCAAGGTTCGCGCGGAGCGAGGTTGACCGCCCAAACGCGCCGGGCAAGCCCGGCGGCTCAATGGGCGCGTGCCTCTTCGCTCTGACTTTGAACGTTGAACCGTGAACTGCCGGTCGTCGTGTCGAAAACCCGCCATACCCCCTCGACGAAAATCGAAACCGGGCGAAATTTTATCTCCTTTTCCTGAAAGGGCTTACGCGAGGCCAAAGATTTTCCCGGACGACGAAACGTCCCAGGACTGTCCTTCTCCGCCATGGGTGGAACCACCGTGCGATGCCCGGAGCCCTGAAGCGGAGCCCCGTCATGAAACTCGATTTCTCGTCGTTCCACGACCCGGCCCTCGATGAAGCGTACGTCGAGCACCTGGTCCGCGAGGAAGCCCCCGCCCGGGCCGCCCACCTCGGCCGCCTGTGGGCGTATTACCGGAACGACCTCTCGCCGCTCGGGGCGGGACTGCCGTTTGCCCACCGCCGCGAGGACTGGGTCGCCTCCGCCAAACCGTACCTCCAGGCCCAGGAGTTCGGGCTGCCAGCCCGGATTACCGGCCGGTCGCACCTCGGCTACGGCGGCGGAGGCGTGCCGGAACTCGGCTACAGCCGGAAGGAAGTCGTCATCGAGAACGACATCGCCTGGCGGATCGACACGGGCGTCCACTTTCTGGCCGGCCAAGCGGCCGGCACGGAGAGCCTGGCCCGCCGGCCCGAGGACGCCCGCCGCATCGAGGCCGTCCTGTCGGCGGTGTGGCAGGCGAGCGGCGGCGTGTCGCTGCTCCAGGAGATCGCCCTCCTCGGCGCCGTCTACGGATTCGTGGACCTCGTGATCCGCGCCCGCCCCGACACCGGCGACGGGGTGCCGGGTGCCACTGGCGGCTCGTCCGCCAGTGCGCCGCGACGGGCTGGAAGCACTGGCTGGCAAGCAGCCAGTGGCACGCCCGCCTCGGCCCCCGTCGCCGACCGCGCCGCCCGCGCGGTCTCCATCGAGGCCGTCGAGGCCCCACGCGTCGTCCCGATCCTCGACGAGACCGACTACCGCCGGCTGCGGTACTGGGTCCAGGTTTTCCGCCGTCAGACGAATCGCCTGGCGGGCGGCGGCCCGCTGGCCCGGCTCCTCGGCCGCGCCGGCCGGCGCACCGGCGAGGTCGAGACCGTCGAGATCCTCGGTCCCCACTGGTGGCAGCGGTACGAGGACGGGCGCCTGGCCGGCCAGGGCCCGAACCCGCTCGGGCGACTGCCCGTGGTCCACATCCAGCACTTCGCCCACCCGATGCACTACGAGGGGGCCGGCGAGGTCGAGCCCCTCATCCCCCTCCAGGACGAACTGAACACGCGGCTGTCGGACCGGGCAAACCGCGTGACGTTCCAGAGTTTCAAGATGTACCTCGGCAAGGGCGTCGAGTCCTTCGAGGACCGGCCCGTCGCCCCCGGTCGCATGTGGTCCACCGACAACCCGGACGCCTCCATCGAGGCGTTCGGCGGTGACGCGGACTGCCCGTCCGAGACCGCGCACATCGCCGAACTCCGCGAGGCCCTGGACAAGACCAGCGGCATCACGCCCCTGGCCGCCGGACTCCTCCGCGACCGCATCGGGCACCTGACCAGCGGCACGGCCCTGAAGGTCGTCCTCATGGGCACGCTGGCGCGCCTGGCGCGCAAACGGGTGACCTACGGCGCCGGGCTGGTCGAGGCCAACCGCCTTATTCTCGACGCCCTGCACCGAGGCGGCGTCTTCGAGACCGACCCCGACGACCGCGGCACCCGCGTCCACTGGCCCGACCCGCTGCCCGAGAACGTCGCCGACCAACTCGAGCAGGCTCGGGCCAAACGCGACCTGGGCGTCCCCGCCGAGACCATCCTGCGCGAACTCGGCTACGACCCCGACGCCGGGAAACGCGACCCGACCAGCGGCGCCTGAGTTCGCCGCCGCGGTGGTGCGGCGCGCGCCGTGCGCGCCGCGGCATACGCATCGCCCCCCACAGGGAAGGAGGACACGCATGTCTACGGACACATCCGCCCAGACGGGCCCGACAGGGCCGGACGCCTCGCCCCTCGCGGCCGAGGCCGCCGGTCCGCGGCAGTCGCCGCACGACCTCATCCAGGAGAGCATCAAGTACCGCCGCCGCGCCCAGGACGCCGAGCGGCGCGTCGAGGCGCTGGAGGCCGAACTCGCGGACCTCCGCGACGGCCGCGACCAACATGCCTCGGCCCTTCAGGCCCGTCTCGACCAGGCCGACGCGGAGGCCGAGTCCCTCCGCGGCCGCCTTGCGGGTCTGGAGCGCGACCGAAATCTGGAACGCGCCCTGGCCCAGGCCGGTGCCGCCGACACGGAGTCGGCCCTGGCGCTGGCGCGGGAGCGGCTGGCCGGCCAGGACGCCCCCGACGACTTGGCCGACTTCGCCCGGGCCCTGCTGGAGGAGAAACCCCATCTGGCCGGCGCCCCGGCGCAGGCCGCGCCCCGCCGGCCGGTGCTGCCCCCGAAGACGGCGGGCGCCCGGCCCGCCTCCGACGATGGGCCGCAGCGTGCGGCCGAACGTCTGGCGGAACAGGCCCGCGAAACCGGCCGCCACGGCGACGTCCTCGCCTACATGCGGGCCCGCCGGGGGGCCGCGGTATAGCGCACCTCCGAGCCCCGACCGTGAGGTCGGGGGTACGCTGAACTCGCAGGCGAATACCGCACCGCGGATGGAAGTACCCGCAACCTCACGGTTGCGGCTCGATGACGAATGCGAACCCAAGCAAGCAAGGAGCAAGCCATGCCGTTCACCGGAAAAGCCACCTACTCGGCCGGCGCCGCCCTGCCGGAGATCGCCGAAGACGTCTCGGACCTCGTGGCCATCGTCAGCCCGTTCGAGACGCCGCTGCTCGACGCCCTCGGCGACCCGCAGACGGAAGCCCAGTCCACCCATCACGAGTGGCTCGAGGACACCCTCCTGCCGAACACCGATACCGTGACCTCAACGCCCACGAACCCGGAGTCCGACACCGAGATCGAGGTCGACCACGCGGACCGCTTCCGCATCGGCGACCAGGTCCGTTGCGACGACTCTGACGAACTCCTCTTCGTCACGGAGGTCGGCGCGAGCACCATCACCGTGGTGCGCGGCTACGGCGGGACGACGCCGGACCCGATCGCCGCCGGCGACACGATGCACATCCTGGGCGGGGCCGCCCTGGAAGGCCAGGACGCCGACGCCGCCCGCTTCACCGTCCGCAACCGCCGAAGCAACTGGACGCAGATCTTCGCCAAGACCGTCCTGGTCTCCGGGTCGGAGATGGCGGCCCGGCACCTCGGCGTGGCCGACGAACTCGACTTCCAGAAGGCCAAGGCCCTCCGCGAACTGCTGCGCGACCTGGAGAACACCGTCATCGGCGGCATCGCGCCCGCGGCCGAGGCGGAGGGCTCCGCCGCCTCTCGCCGGACGATGAACGGCATCCTGCCGGGCCTCGCCACCCACCGCTTCGTCCCCGGCGTCGGCGGCTTCCCGAGCGGCGGCGACCTGGACGAGGAGAAACTCAACACGGCCCTGCGCCTGGTGTGGGAACAGTCGAGCGGCCAGATCGACCTCATCGTCGTCAACGGCTACCAGAAACGGGTCATCAGCCAGTTCGGCGTCGGCGCCCGGTCCTACGCCGCCGACGACCCGCGCTTCACCAGCCAAGTCTCGGTCTACGAGAGCGACTTCGGCGTCCAGCGGGTCGTCCTGTCGCGCTGGGTGCCGCGCGACGCCGTTCTCCTGCTCGATTCGAGCCGCCTCCAGGTCCTGCCCCTGGCCGGTCGGAGTTTCCACTACCGGCCGCTCGCCGCCACCGGCGACTTCGAGAAAGGCCAGGTCCTCGGCGAGTACACGCTGGAGATGCGGAACGAGTCGGCCCACGGCGTGATCCGCGGCCTCGCGACCGCCTGACCCTCCCCGTCCCCCGGGCCGGTCGCCTCCCCTGGAGGCGGCCGGCCCCTCCCGCCCGCCCCGCGGCGCCGCCGCGAGGCGAACGGAAGGGAACAAACAAGGTGCCACGGTTTGCCTGTCAAACCGTGCGCCACGAGCGGCAGGCACGGATTGGCGAGCAATCCGTGGCACCTGCGAGCGTGCAAGGAGCACCGCCATGACCAACTTCTCCACCGACGCCGACCTGCTGACCTGGGAACCCGCCCTCGTCCGCGAGATCGTCCTCGACCACCAGTGCCTGACCCGCGCCGAGGGCGCCACCGCCGACGGCTTCACCGTCACCGCGGCCGACGGACAGTTCGTCACACGTCAGGTCCGCCCAGGCCACGTGGTGCACCTCTCGAACCCCGCCCAGGGCGTGGATGGCGGATACGAGATCCTCACCGTCGAGAGCGAAACGGAACTGACGGCCGCGTGCGTCGGCACCGCCGGCGAGGGGGCCGTCCCCCTCCCGTCGGCGACGGACCTGGCGCTGCGGATCCAGACGTTCGACCCGCAGCACGAGGAGGCCCGGCAGGCGCTGCTGGCGCGCTTCGGCCTGGAAACCGACGCCGACGACCCGGCGTCGGACCTCGCCGATTGGATCGTCCAGCGGCGGGCGCTGCGGCGTGCCAGTGTCGCCCTCGTCCTGGCCACCCTGTACCGCGGGCAGGCGGCCGGCAGCAGCGCCGAGAGCGGTCTCTCGGCCAAGGCCGACCACTACGCCCGCCTCTACGAGGACGAGGTCACGAAAGCCCGCCTCGTCCTCGACCGCGACGGCGACGGCCGACCCGACGACGTCCGCAGCCTCGCGAGCCACCGCCTTCGCCGCGTGTGAGGCGCGCCCCAAAGGTGCCAGGCACCATTCCGGCCCGACCGCCCGAACAAGAACGCCTGAGGAGACGCAAGCGATGACCCCCGCCGACCTCGACCTTCTGGCCGCCCTCGTCGACACCTGCCGGTCCGTCCCAGGCGTGCGGAGCGTGCGGCTCGCGCGGCCTGGGGAAACCGTCGAGGTGCCGCTGAGCCGCCTCCCCGCCGCGGTCCTCCATCCGACGGGCGTCGAGCGCCTCACCTGGCCGGACGTGCCCGTCGGCCGATACCGGCTGCTGCACTGGCGGCTGTCGGTGCTCGACCGGGCGGTCCCCCATACGCGGGCGTTCGACGCGCTGTCGGCCCTGGCCGCATCCTGCCGCGACGCCCTCGCCGGCGACCCGCTCGTCGGTGACCGGGCCGCGGACGGGCCGCCGTCCCAGCGGGACACCTCGCTCGTCCCCGCCGTCGGCGCCACACGCCTCGGCCCGGCCGTCCTCGACCAAACGGTCCCGGGCCGGCCCACAGCCGTCCCGTTCGCCGGGGCCTGCGGCCGGTGGACCGAGGCGCCGGCCGGCCAGGCGCGCCTGGCCGGTGAGGCGCTGTTCGGTTCCGGCCCGCACGTTGTGGAGGCGGCGAGCCCCGTCCGCCGCGTCGAGCCGATCGCGTTCAACGGCCTGGCGGGTGGGCTGACGCTCGACCTCGGCGATGGCCCGCGCACCCTCCATCAGCGCGGCATCCTGTCGGCGGATACCGAGGCGGGCCTGGGTCTCCTCCTCGCCGCCTGCGAAGCCTTTATCGACGCCCGCACATACACCCTCACGGCACCGGACGGCACGGACTACGTCCACTGCCGCATGACCGCCGTCGACCGGCTCGGCCCGCCGTGGGCCGGCACGCGATGGCACCAGGCCTACCGGATCACGTACGAACAACTCGCGAGGTAACCGTGTCCTACACGACCGACGGCATCACGCATGTGCGCGTCCGCCCGCTAACGCTGGACCTGGCCCCCGACGGAACCCCGGCCGGGCCGGGCACCATCGAGGTCACCTGGCAGTCGACCCATGCCGACCGCTGGCACCAAGTGTACGTGGACGGGCGTCTGGCGGGCGTCACGGCGCGTCCGGCGGACCGCCACCTCGTGGCCACCGTGCCCGCGGGCCGCTCCGGCCGCCACGCCATGGTCCGGGTGGAACTCCTCGCCGTCGACGCCGCCGACCGCTGGACCGACCTCGCCGACGCCCTGACCGGCTTCGCCCCGGATTCCGGGGCCGAGGTCCGCCTCACCTGGCAGGCGGGGCTGTACCTCGATCCGAACCTGGCGGCGTTCGACGTCTTCGGGGATGAGGCCACCGGCACCATCGACTACGACGCCCCGCTGAACGAGCTGCCGATCGCCGCCCGGCCGGACGGCCGGACGCCGTGGGGCTTCGGCACGGGCGGCTACGGCGTCGGGGCGTGGGGCCAGGCGGCCGCCGTGTACGCCTGGACCGCGGACCCCGCCGCCGGCGGCGTGCACCGCTTCGCTGTGGTGGCCGTCGACGCGGCCGGCAACCGGCTCGAGAGTGCCGCCGACGTGGAGATCGCCGTCGCCCCGCTTCCGCGTCCGCCGGAGGCGTTCCGCGTCTCCACATACGACCCGGGCACCCGCGTCGCCACGCTCGCCTGGAATCCGAGTCCGGACCTGTAACCGCCGCCGCGCCACACGCGTGCGGCCCGAAAGGAGCCGACCATGGCCTCGACCTACACGCCGAACCTGAACCTCGAGAAGCCCGGCCACGGCGACCACGCCGGCGACTGGGACGAGGTGCTGAACGCCAATTTCGACGCGATCGACGCCGCTGCCTGGTGCGTCCCGGTGCGGACCGACGACCCGGCCTCCCCGGCCGAGGGAGAGCAGTGGGTGCGGTCGGACCTCGGGCAACTGCGCGTCCGCGTCGGCGCCGCGACGTACAAGGTCGACCTCGCCGCCGTCTGACACGGAGCCCCCCTCATGCTCACCTTCCGGATGGACGAAACGAACTTCGATCAGGGGGCGCGGGACGGCCTGCGCCTCGCCGAGGGCCTCGGCCTGAAGGTCGACTTCGACGAACTCGCTCCCGACGCCGACACCCTCGGCCTCTGGCACCTGCACGACGGCGGCTGCGCGGGGGAGGGGACCGGCCTGGCCGACGCCTCCGGCGGCGGGCACGACTTCGCCAACCACGGGGCCGACGCCGTCGAGGCGGGCTACCGCTTCGACCGCGCCGACGGCGACCGGATGGACGCCGACTACGCGGGCCGGCCCCAACAGGGCCAAGTCACCCTGGAATGCTGGGTCCGCGATTGGGCCCTACCGGCCGACGATACCCTGGGCGCCGTGGCCTACTACTGGTTGGACTCGGACAACTTCCTGGAGATCATCGCCCGTCGCGGGGCCGATCCCGCCTCCTCCCGCATCCAGGCTCGCCTGATGGTGGGCGGGACGACGGTGGGTTCCGCCCGCTGGACCGACGCCGAGGCCGACGCCCTCCTGGCCGGCCCCGACCCCTGGCACGTTGCCGCCGTCCTGGACGTGCCGAACCACCTGGCGCTCTACGTCGGCGGGACGCTGCGCGCCGAAGCCGGCGGAGGCACCGCCCTGCCCGCCGGCGACTACACCCTTTACCTCGGAGGCTGGCCTACGGGATGGGACGCCTACGACCTCTCGGCCGTCGTCGACGAGGTCCGCCTCTCCAGTGCCGCGCGCTACAGCGCGACGTTCACGCCGCACCGGCTGAAGCCGTCCGGCACCTTCACGAGCCCCACATTCGACGCCGCCCGCCTCACCGCCGACTGGACGGACCTCGCGGCCGCCGCCACCGTCCCGGACGGCTGCAGCCTGGCGTGGGAGGTCCGCGCGGCCGACGAGACGGACGTCGGCGGCGACCCGCAGGCCCTCTGGCTGGCCTGGGCCGGCGACCCCGCCTTGCTGCCGGACAGCCGGTACTTCCAGTGGCGGATCACCCTCTCGGCCGACGGCGACCGCCTGGCCTCGCCCACCGTCGCGAGCGTTGAGGCCACCGCCAGCGAGGCCGGGTACGACCTCTTCCTGGCCGCCGGCACGGGGCCGGACGCCATCGACTACACGGCCCCGTGGAGGCAGGTCGGACCGGGCGCCCTCGAGGTGGAGACCGACGTCCTTGCCGGCGGGGCGGTGCACTGGTTCGGCGTCCGGCCGGTCGATGCCGACGGCCGCCAGAATCCGCTCACCCAGGACGAGGCCCGCCTGGAACTGGACGAGGGCGGCGTGGCCGTGCCGGACCGTCCGGCGGCCCCGCTGGCCCTGCACGTTGAGCCGCTGCCCGCCGGCGCCGTCCGCCTCCAGTGGCGGTACCGTGTCGGGGCGTGCGGCGTGGCGCCGCAGGTGTTCCGCATCTTCGGCGACGGCGGGACGGGCACGATCGACTACGAGGTGCCGCTCGGCGACGTCGCCTGCGACGCCGGCCGCACTTGGCACACGTGGACCAGCGGCGCGCTGGCGCCGGGCGTAGTGCACCACCTTGCCGTCCGCGCCGTCGCCGCCGGCGAGGTGTGGGACGAGGCGCCCGCCGTGGTGGAGGCGAGACCGGACGCCGAGGCCCCCGGCCTCGTGGACACCCTCAGCGCGGAGATCCTGTCATGACGTCCGCCCCGCACACTGCCGCCCTGTCGGCCGCGCTCGGCCCTGCGTGCGTGCTGGCCCCGCCGACCGTCCAGGTCCGCATCGACGGCCGCGTCCAGCCGCGCCTCGGCCTGGCGCATCTCGATCACGCGGTGGGCTCGGCGCCGACGGCCACGTTCGAGGCGGCGCTCGGCCGGGACATCGCGACCGGCCGGACGGTCCGCCTGGAGGACCTTGCGGCCGACGTCCGTCCCGGCGCCCTGGCCACCGCGACGCTGCTTCGCGGGGGCGTGCTGCCCGGCGCAGACGCCGACGACCTCGTCCTGTTCGAGGGCCGCATCGTCCAGGCGGACCTCGCGCTGGCGGCCGACGGCGAACGGGTGCTCCTCGCGGCCGAGGACCCCGCCGCCGATCTGCTCCGCCGCCGTCTCGGCGGCCGGCGGGCCTGGACCGCCGGCGGCACCGCCGACCGCGTGGACGGTCGAGCCCTCGTCTTCAACCCGGACGGGCGGCCGAACGCGTCCGCCCAGGCGTACACGCCCGCCGCCGGCGAGGCGTACACCATCTTCGCACCGGACCGGGCCGCCGGCAACGACGCCTGGACGCTGGACGAGGCCGTCGCCTACGTCCTGGCCGAACACGCTGCGTCCGAGAGCGTCGAGGCGCCGTCGCCGAGCGAGGTGCGGGCCGCGCTCCCCGCCACGGTCATCCGCGACGTGTCGCTCCAGGGCCGGTCGCTGGGCGAGGCGCTGGCGGCACTCCTGGAACTGGCCGGGGCGCGGCTCGTGGTGCGCGCCGAGCCGGGCGTGGACGGCGTGAGCCGGCGGCTGGAACTGGCGCTTCCGGACCGCGGGCCCACGTCGTGGCTGTGCCACCAGCCGCCCGGCCGCGTATACGATCCCTCGCGGACACACTTCGCGTCGATGGCGGTGCGGATGGACTTTGCGGCCGCACCGCGCCGGTACGTGGCCCGAGGCGACTGCCGGCTGTACGAATCCACCTTCGACCTCGTCGCCGGCTGGGACGACGCCTTGGCAACGGACGACCCGGACGATTTCAGCCCGCGCACGAACCCGGACTTCGACGCCGTCCGCGACGTCTGCCGCAAGTGGGTGGTGAACGAGGACGGCACGTACTCGGGGTCGCCGTACGACCGCGGGCCGGCGCCCGATTTTTCCGCACTCTTCGAGGGCGCGCCGTACGTCCGCCGCCGACGCCGGCTCCTGCCGTGCCTGTCGCGCGACGCCCTCGGCCGCAGCCGCGGCGTGTACGTGGAGGTGTCGCTGGACGGCGGGACGACGTGGGAGCAATCGACGCTGGCGGCCCGGGTGCTGCGGGAGGAGTGCGGCATCGTCCTGACGGCCGACCCGCTCCCGGCCGAGTACCTGGCCGCGGCGATGCGGAACGAGGCCCGGATGCGCATCACCGCGGCCGTCGAGAGCGACGCGCTGCTCTCGGCCGAGCACGCCGGCACCGCGGGCGACGGCCTCCCCGGCCGCACGCGCCACGTCCACGTGCCGGCGGGCTACCGGTACCGGCGGGTGGCCTCGACCAGCCGCTTCTACGGCGAGGGCGAGGCGGACGAGGTGGACGACACCGTCCGGCTCCAGGATCTGATCCGGGCCGCCTGGGAGGCCGACCGCCGGGCCCCCGCCCCCGCCCGCATCGAGGTGCCGTACCTGGCGCTCGGCCACCGTGTGGGCGAGCGCATCCTGGGAACCCGCGGCCGGGGGCTGGCGCTGGCGCGCGAACACACCGGCTTCGCCGTCGCCCCGGCCGTCCGGAGCATCCGTTTTACGTTCACCCCGGATCCGCGAACCGACCTGATTCTTGAGTAGAGGACGCCCGCCATGGACTCCGACCCGCTCGGCATCTACGCCCCCGCGGCCGTCCGCGACCGCGGCGAGGACCGCCACGTCGACGCCGCCCGTCCGACGGACCGGTCGCCGGACCTGGAGCCCGGCGGCCCGCCGTACCGGCTGTTCTGGGCCCGTCTGCTGGCCGGTGCGCCCGGCGACCCGCCCGATGAGCGGTACTTCGCCGACGAGGTCCGTCCCACCGGCGCAGGCGGCGAGGGCGTGATGCAATGGGAGACGTTCGCGGGAAGCCTCGCGGGCATCGTCGTCCACAACGCGGCGGAAGCCGCGGCCCGGTCGCACCTCCTGGCCGCGGACACCGTCGTGCGGGTCGAGGCCCGGCTCGACCGGGGCAGCCCGCCGGACCTGGTTTACCTCGCGCATGTCCCGCCGCCAGCGTCGGACGCCGCGCGCGTCGCGCGGATCGTCTCGTATTCGGGTGGCGGCTACACCGTCCAGCCGGTGCGGCGCGAGGGCGGGACGTTCGTCGACGACGGCGATCCCGTCGCGGGCGTGCCGAACGTCGGCGAACTCTGGCCGGACGAGGCCGGGTACCTGGCCGGCCCGAGCGCGTACGACCGGTACGTCCCGCTGACGCCGACCGCGTCGGGGTGGATCATCGTCCTGCACCCGCCGCGCATGGTCTGACCGCCGCCCGTGATCCGAAGGAGCCGACCGATGCCCTGGAGCCCCGACCGCTGGCCACCGCAGCCCGC
>Ga0272441_10000763_pt1 | contig 71550 bp, 44 predicted proteins | sample SSMProp6N_FD_193582 | JGI IMG/M metagenome (GOLD analysis project Ga0272441, IMG submission 193582) | Marine sediment archaeal communities from Little Sippewissett salt marsh, Falmouth, MA, United States - SSM-Prop-6N | ecosystem: Environmental > Aquatic > Marine > Wetlands > Sediment ...
TTTTTTACATCTGAGGTGTTGAAAGACTTAAATAACGCGATAACGGAAGCTGAACAAACTGCCCAAACGGATACCGTTTGTAATCGTATTGCACTTATAAGGACCAGACTTGACCTGACAATTAGATTTGTGGATTATATGAGAGCGATTCGCGCTCCCTTCGAAGGCATCGATTTTAGCGATTCTCGAGCCGTTGCCGAGGCACATGAAAAGGCGAAAGCTGTTGGCCGGCCGTTGTCAGATGAATTGATTGAGTTTTGTGAGAAAAATAACCTTACTATCGACCCTAGAGGCCTGCTTTTAAGAGCACATGAACGTTTGAACCGATTTATAAGTAGGCCATAATATGAAAAGCTGAATAAGATTGCTAAGCTCGACATTTTGTAAAGTCTGGAAAAAATGTGCCATCTGGCGGCATGTCTGCTGAGCTGTCCGCAGTGACCTTTTGGATCGTGCCAGGAAGGCAAGTTCGTTGGCATTGCAAGCGGTTAGTGTTGCAGAACCGTTATACGTAAATGTTAGGAACACTAATAACCAGGCTTTAAGCTCGTAAATGCTTAGTGTATAAATGATTCTTAGTTGCTGGCACAGGTCTTAAAATATCTTTTACCAGACTCTTCAATCCTATGCGCATGGTTTTCGCAAGTCGTTCGAAAAAGTTCGGGATAAATTCATATGGTTTCTAGGGTTCTCCGTGGGCAACACGGTGCTGGATAACAAAACCATCTAGCTCTTTCGGGAACAGTGGACCGAAGCGGGTGTGATTGAGAAAACCTTTGACCAGTTTGACCGATTCCTTCGAAGGAATGGTTCTTCCACCGCCAAAAAAGGCTAGATTGTAGATGCGAGAATCGTGTCGACCCCCAAATAGCGCAATCGTAGAAACAAGAATAAAAAAATCTTCGTTTTTCAATCGTTTGGCCCTCATATTTTCAATACCCCACGACTATTATCGACTAATGAAGTCCGAGCAAGAAAAAATACCGGCAGGAAACCTTCTGCTATGGATCGAATTCCTGCTTATTCTATAAGTTTGGGCCTACCCGCAAATTTCCTGGCCGCAAGAGCATGACGTGGGAAGAAGATGAAAATCAAACCTAAAAGATGTGATGACCAGTTGAAAATCGATGAAAAACCCGATCAATAGTGCCTTGACGCCCTTGATGGTAGGGGATATTCTATTGGCGTAGGTGGTACACTTTTGTACCGCCGAGTGGCACATTTGTCTTCCGCCCTTGACAAAAATGGTTATAACAATGCATTAGTCTGTGAAGAAGCTGCTATAGCCGCCGGGGATCCAGTCGCGATTTTCTTGGCTATCCTCTTTAAGGAGAATTTTGTAGTTCTGTATGACTTTTTTGTAGGCCCGCACATGTTGGTCGATGATTTCAGGTCGATATTTTTTGAACCAGGGCACCTGGAAGACCTGCTTAAAAACCTTTTCGCTCACAGGTAATGATTCCAAATATTTATCGATTTCGGTTCCGGGGGGCAATTGTGCTATTCTGGTAGGGCGACCATGCCCATAAACATCCATGTTTCGGAACAGGGGGTGCAAATGCAACGGATGATTGCTGCCCGGATTGCACATGGTGCCTTCGGCGCGAACGGCCTGGGTGAACCGCTTCAATGATAAACCGCCCAGTTGGTCCGCTTTATAATGAAACAAGGGGAAATACCAGCCACCTTTGGAGGTGCCAGCATCCTTTGAAGGTCTGATAGGCTTAACACCCGGTGTATTTTCCATGGCGTCACAGAAGTAATTCATAGCCTGATTGATTTCGTTCATCTGATCAGGATAGTATTTCAACTGCACCAGGCCTAAGGCGGAATTTAACTGCTGCATACGATGTTTGACACCGCCGCAAGGTAAACCGGCGTATTTTTTTACTTCATCGATTGTTATTTCATTATGTCTAATATAATGGCCGAACAAAATTGCCCGTTCATAAACTTTGCGATCGTCTGTAAGCATAATACCGGCTTCCCCGATAGCGAAAGCCTTGCCGGACATAAGTGAGAATGCCGCAGCAGCACCAAATGTACCGGCCTCTTTGCCTTTATAGAGAGTTCCATGTGCATGGGAACAATCCTCAAGAACCTTGATATTATATTTATTAGAAATCACCATGATCGCATCCATATCAGCCGGCATAGCCGAATAGTGGACCACGACAATAATCTTTGTACGATCTGTGATCTTGCGTTCTATATCCTTAGGATCTATACAGAGCGAATAGGGATCGACATCAGAAAATACTGGTGTTGCACCGAGATTCATGGCCTGTAAAATTGAAGCCCAGTAGGTGATTGCAGGGGCAATGACTTCATCCCCCGCACCAACGCCCAGGCCGAACATAGCTCCGGTAATAGCAGCGGTGCCGTTGTGACAACCGAGAGCGTATTTCCTGCCCAGATTATATGCATATTTTGCCTCGAACTGTTTGGTAATATCTATCCCGGACATGTTACCGGATCTGAGGACATCCAGAACAGCTTTTTCATGTTCTTCGGTAATGATGGGCCACTTGAACATATCCTTCTGGTCGGTTTGTACGGCTTTATTGCCGCCCAGTAAGGCCAGATTTTCAAGGGTTTCATTAAACTGATTCATACGGCTCAATCTTAAAATATATTTTTTCTTTTACTACTAACCTTTTCATATCTAATTTTGATTATAACGAGCTTAATAAAACAACACTTTCTATTTGGACGAATCCTTGATCTTTTCGACAGGTTTTTTTATATGGTTTTTCATAAGTTTTACTGCTTCAGGTGTTTTGCGGTTTTTAATAGCCGCAAGCAAATTTTCATGCTGCTTAATCTCTTCTTCTCGGATTTCCATAACCTCTGGACCGTGACCAAGAGCAAAACATTTACCCTGCTCAACAAGGGTTTCAAATAACTCAATCAGTCTTTTGTTCCCAGTTATAGCAACGATACATTTATGGAATTCTATGTCCGCTTTTAGATATTCGCCCGAATCCTTTTTTTCAAGCGATGCTAATATCTTTGAATTTGCTTTTTCGAGGTTATCAATATCTTCTTTAGATATGTCCTTTAAATATTTCTGGAGTGAAGATAACTCGATGAACTCGCGAATTTCATAGAGTTCGATAAGTTCGGTGGTATCGTAAAGTCTGACAAAAGCGCCGCGATAAGCAATCGTTTCAATCCATCGTTCCCGTTCAAGTCTGCAAATTGCTTCCCTTACCGGAGTATTACTGGTTCCAAGTAAACGGGAGAGTTTCTCAATATTAACCTGTGTTCCAGGCGTTAATCGTCCACTCAAAATCATTTTTTTGATGGCAGAGTATGCTTCGCTGGTAATATTTGAGCGCTTAAGGCTTTTTATATTCAATTTTACATTCCTTGTGACATTGTGATATTTATTAGCATGCAGTGACAACGTATATCGTGCATTATGCATTATTGTAATTTTCCTGAGATGGATTGTCAAATACAATAAAAAATTTAGCTCGACGGCAAGACTTGAACTACTTTTCTGCTTTTCGACATAATAAGGGTATATGTACTCAAAAATATTACTTTGGGATTACCGTTATAGTATGACAGATGACGAAATTGTGTTTAAAATATTGCTTTATCTTGACTTACCTTTGTGGATAACGATAAAAGTGATAAAAGAGTAAAAACCTCTATGTTAAGCTAATATCGCTGACAATTTGAACTTATGAGGCTGGCGTCACCATTTAAGAAATATAAATATCAAGCATTATACGCCTTTAACCAATAGTAAAACATGTATTTACATCGCGTCAGTAAAAAATTTTCGTGTTTTCCAGGAAATGTTTGTATTATTTCAGGAAGGATAAGGGTGTGCAGAACTAACACTACTTTTTTAAAGGTAACTGAGCCGTTGCTAGTAATTTGGAGATATCCCTAAGTAAAGGACAGCATTGATCATATTTACCTTGCCCATACAGAATATCTAATTCTGTCAAAATCCGCAGCAATTTCCAGGCGGCATGAGAGTTTTTTGTGCCTAGAACTGCGACTTGGGTGATATGTCGCAGATCATCCTTTTGGGAGACGTGTAGAATAAGACCCGCTTTTTTCATAAAATGTTCGCGGAAGTCTTGGTATTGCAATTCACGCGCTACATCCTGAGCATAACGGCAGAAACTTTCCGAACCGGTTTGCAGAGCTTTTTCGAGATCAGGAGAGATCTTATACGGGATTATTTCACTCATGGCCTTCATGAATTTTTTATTGGCTTTTCGGGCCTGGGGGAGTATTTCTCGAGTGTATAACCGGGATAGATCATTCGGATCAAAATCAATTTTGCGCACACATTCGTCGCGAACCGTGCTAACACGTACCGGAAGGGTATTATTATCCAAATATACTTCCCAGCGATCGAAATATCCGTTACCATCAGAATCATAAATGCGGATCTCGCCCAAAGCGCCCAAGCCGCCGAAGTGCCCCACCTCTATCCAGCCTTCCTCGGCACCGAACAGATGAATCCTTTTGTCCACATCGCTGTAGTACAATTCACGTTTTCCTGTTGATTTACGACTCCACTCCCGCCGCATATTCCACTTCTGACAGGGGCCGCCGGTGTTTTCCATAAAGCGACGCTCCCAAAGCCAGAAGATACCTTCCCAGCGATAATCACATTCCTTCTTTTCGGGCGAGCCAATGGCGACCGTATCGTCAAAATTTTCCTGCCAACTAAATCCGGTCTCTTTAGCTTCGAACTCATCGGCAAATTTTCTGACATCCTTCCAGGGAATGACCCGGGTTACCTGGGGTGGACGCCGATGCGGATTTTGGTAATCCATACCGGGATATTCGTAGGGAGCGGCTCCCACCAGGTTAAACCCAAAATCATAATGCAACGGTGTTTCGAGGGAACTGCCGTGGTCTATATCGAAACTATATCTAATATTAACCACTCCCATGGTATTTCGCGGACCGTCCCACCGAGCTCGAAAACGCCGGTAATCATTGGCGTAGTCCGGATCGGTACTTATGTCGTAGTGAAGCGGTACAGCGCTGACGCGAACAACAACCTCGCTAAAACTGTCCCGGTCGGTGTCATAAAAAGCGAATGGACATTCGGAAATCGGTATCCATTCTTGCTGTAAGGGGTTGAATTTGTTCATGTAGATCATGCTGTCGCCGTAGGGATCACTGCTAAAAAAATCGGCATCATATTCATACCCCGTCAAAGACCACATCTCACCGTCGTCATCAAGATCAGCACCAAACCAGGCAAAACGAAGCTCTCCATCAACGAAGTAACGGATGTCCATTTCGTCCGGATCGTTGTCATCGTCATTATCGATATAGTCAACCATGCGATCAACTTGTCCATCTCCTCCATAATCCACTACATAACAATCGGAATCCTTGTCTCCGCCGCCATGTTGCAAACCACCATCAAGATCATCATCTATAATCCAGACCAGAGCCTCTATTTCCCCACTGCGAGGTTTAATCTTTTCTCGCCTCACTAACATATGTCGTGCTGCCTCACCGACAGACTCAACCAGAAATTCTTCATCGACTTTGAGTTTAATAGCACGGGGCCACCAGGACTTATTTTTTAAGATAATTGCACCTGTTGGAGTCATAGCTGTCTGCTTAATCCACCATGGTGATTGCGAGGTTGGCTCTGCTCTAAGATTTTTCGCTGCGGACATCACACAGAAAGAGTCGAAGACCAAATGGCTAGATATAAGCAAAATCCATCCTATGTTCATTTTCCAGATACTCATAGTTACGCCTCCATATAATCACATAATACTATGGAATTTCGATCGTTCGTAAAAACGATTTCCGGCAATTACGCTGGGGAGATTTATCCGTTGCTACCGCGTAAAACGTATGGTACCCACTTGAGGGACGACAGCTCCATACGTAAGGTGCAATAATTCTCTCGCCCAGTGTTTTATCATCACAATAAAGTTCCACTTTTTGAATGCCACATTTATCGTTTGCTCTTACCTTCACCGTCACTCTACTATCCTCCCGAATTTTCACCATGTCGATTTCGACGGCGGGTCCCGTATCATCGTGATAGCCCGGCCCTGCCAGTTCGAGATAGGTCAGGGAGTCTATATGTAAAGTCAATGTTTTATTCGGCATGTCGTCCTGGATCAGCGAATAGGATCTTATCCAGCGCGAGTAGGTCCAGGACATCCAGATTTTACCCCAGGTGCTGCCGTCTTTTTTGCGGAATACCCACCTTCCTTTTTCGTCTGCATCTTTGATCAAGGCATCCCCAGCCTTTATAATCACTTCCAAGAGTTTTTTGTCTTGGTAAAAGGCATTATCCTGACTTTGATAAGTGTAGGCAACAGCCAGAGGATACATGCGATTCTGATCGGTGGAAAGCCAAATTTCCCTGCCGAAGTGACCGGTTTGAGGATCGAAGACTCTAAGTAGCTTGGGTACTTGCTTGACTAGTACTTTAAGAAGTCGTTCATTATAACACAGCACCTCAGCGGGCTTATTTTTTGCGGATTTCGCCAGGGCAAGAACACTAGAGATATTTGTCATTAAAAAAGAAATAAGTATAATCTTTATCGAGATCTGTCTCATTTTTTAACTTTTCTCAATATAACGTTTAGGAGCTTGAGATATTTAATTGTATTTAAATGACCTGCATAAAGTCATCCACATCAAAGACAAAACCATACGCCAGGGCTACGCGCCACAAAGCGATCTCCTTGCAGAGTTCTTTCCGGGCTGTGGATTTATTCTCCACAGCCGTGGTAGCCTGGCGCAGGGCCGAGCACATTAAGCCATATTTATGCATCTCGGCCATACCCCCCGGAGAAAGCAGAAGACACCAGTTGATAGCAAAACCACAATAAACAAGGTGGTTTATATTATGATATTTACATAGAGTAAAAAGTTGGTGTGAATTCTGAGCTACTCCCTCCTCACCCTGCGGGCGAGCCTGGGGGGCAAAATCTAAGGCGGCAAAGCCGTGATTAACATCTCTTTGATTATGCTGCCCTACGAAACAATTTTTCCGACGAAATTCATCTAATACGTCCCGCTTTGGATCGGAAGCAATTTTTTCCATAGGTGCAGGATCGGGGCCCGCTAAGGCAACTGCCCTTTTGTATCCAGGTAAATTTTTCCAGTAGTCTCTTCCGCCAGCGACTACATGAAAAAGTGTCATATGCGAATCTCGCACCGACTTCAATAAGGGGGGGAATACTTCCTGCAGTATCTTCTGCGATCGGGGGGCATAGGGTACGGCCCGCCACCAGCCGGGATATTTTTCTTTAGTACCCATCTCCCATGCGTGCATGACCACTACTGCCGTATGTTTACGAGAGAAATCTAATTCAGTTTTTTTCCAACCACCGAAATTTTCTTCAGGTACCTTCAGGTTATAATCTGCGTCAAAATGCTGATAATACCAGGTGGGGATCGTTAATGAATTATCCTCCGGTTTTATTTTAGAGTTTGTTTTTGAGTCATTAATCAATGCTTGGGTGTGGTTGTCTTTGGTGAAGATATTTTCAGCTATGGTTATACCTGCATAAGCCCCTACACTTTGGAGAAGGTTACGACGATTTAAGTATTTTTCTGTTGTGTTATTCATATTTTGAACTCACTTTAAAAAGCCGTTGCTTAGTTGAAACAGATTACAATAGAGATTTTTAAACATTATTATAGATCAAGACGAAAAGGAGTGTAAAAGTTCCAAGCTGCGCTCTATAATATGATCAGCAGCTTCGGGGGCAAGGCCGGACGCTACACATTCATAGCCTCCCGTGACATAGGCCTGCCGATTGGGAAGATAACCGATATACCCGTTGGCTAACGCCACTACATACGTTTTAAGAGGAGAGCGTTTTTTAATTTCCATGCCGATTTCCGTAAACACCTCAGCGGGCAAGGCTAGAAACGCACAAGGACCGATTCGAATTGCCTGAATTTCGACTTCGATTGTTGAAAGATGCTCGGATTCGTAAGCGTAATAAAGCTCAATGGTTTTATATAATATCTGGAGGCGAAGTTGCTCTAAATTTGCCGGAAGCTTTTCGTTGAGCTTGACTGTGTTATTTTTAATTTTTTCAAGTTTACTTTTTACTTCATGTAATTGAGTTTCTATCTGTTTGACAGGAGGATAGCGTTTAGGAGGTAGTTGTACTACTACGATTTTACCGTCTAAGACGGGATTATTAGCTAAATTGATTTCGGGAATTGCTTCCAGCACCTTGTGTGCTAGTATCTTACCAATTGCTTCCGCCCGGGAGAAGGTTCGGGCAGGATCAATAATTCCGATGGCACTTTTAGCAGAAGAATGACCTGGTCCGATGTTGCCCTGCGGACCGTTCAGAAAAAGAGCAAGACAGTCCTTACCGCATTGCTGTTCAATCATATTTAGGGCAAAAGCAGGAAAGTCGCCGGTGATTTGTAATGTATTAGGGCCCAAAACTGTGGGATGGCAGCCATAATTTATCAGCATCCCCCGGATATGTTCCCCTTCGTTTACAATTTCCAGAATACCCACTTCTTCATCCACAGGTTTGCCGTCAGCGCTACAGCGATTTACCCCTAATTCTGTCACCTTAGTGCTACCGATACCGATATGAGCCGGACTGCGCTCGTGCCAGGCCTGGGCAGCGGTTTTGATCGCCTGATCCTTCAGAAAATCACCATACGCCTGGTCGATATCCTCATCCGAATTAAAGAAAGCCTTTACTGTTACGGGTCCGCAGTGAGTGTGGGTGGCGGCGCAGAGGATATTTTGGGGAGGAATTCCGGTATTTTCCTGGAGGGCGCATCGGATATTACGTACAAAATCACTTGACAGGGCAATAACTTCCAGACTGAGCAGAAACACGCTCGTATGCCCATTGTCTATCACCAGGGCCCGGACATACAGGTCGTCATGAACGGACTGGGCAACACCGTTACGGGCGGCAAATCCCGCCATAACGGATTTAAGCGGAGGATTGATACATTGCTTGGCGAGTCCGACTTTTAACACGAATAATCTCTTGGTTAAATTTTCATTTCTTTAGTCAGTAGATAGGGGTTTATCGAAAAGCATCTCGTTCTGGGTTGCAGCAAGATAGGCAGCGGAGATCATGCTAGCTACAGAATCATCTTTCCAATGTAACTTGAAGTAATCATACAAATTCTGACGGACCTTAGGATCAACAAAGGCCAGAAGCCCCCATCTTCCCATCTGAGCAGAATATTCGAAGTCACCCCCCTGACCATCGACTGTCTTGGTGTAACCCTGAGATCCTCGAGAACAATACAACAGAGTATGAGAAATTCTCTGAAGATCTGTTTTAGTAAAACCAATCCGAGCACGATAACAGGCAAAGACAAAGCCCACATTGATAGCGGCATGAGAGATATCTTCGGCATCATTTTTAAAAGGTGCATAGGGCCAGCAATAGCGATTGTCTATCAGTTTAATCTGGTTTTTGAAAAATTGGGCCAATTTTTCCGCTTTTTGCCTATACTCCAGTTCGCCCGTAATGAGCCACAGTGTTACCAAAGTTCGCCCCAAGGCATTATTGTGATTATAAGGTAAATAATTACTGTTCGTGTACACATTCCGACAATGTCCTTCCTTATCGCCGGGGCCATCACACCAGATGTGTTCATAGGCATGGACAGTTTGCTCAACAGCCTGTATATATTGATCCGCGATAACGCCATATTTTCGGTCGAGATTTGGATCCCTTTTGATGAGATAGGCCAAACGTGCTATGGGATAGCACACCATGTTGGCATGAACACCCCAGCAGTACCACTTGCCCTTTGTATATATATCTGAACCCCAGGCTGGCATAATCTTATTTCGGTACTCATCTACACGTTGATGTCGATCATCACGAGCTTCCAAAACTGCATTCATTCGTTGAATAGCTTCGTTTATGTATTTGGTATTACCAGTGGCTTCATACATGCCAACAAAGGCCATAAGGCGATAACTTTCGGACCAGCCCAAAGAACCACCGGAAGCATTCTTAATCCATGTTGTATCAGGCTGTTTGGCTGCTAGCTCATTAAACACTTTTTCTGCTTCCTGCGTAATTTGATCTGGCTTTTGTACTTTTAATTTTTCTGCAGGGACAGATGTAGCATTAATATTTTCCCGAGAGCCCACTGTCAGACCGGGTGGATTATGCAGTTGTCGCGACAGCTCGTTTAATTCTCGTTTCCAATTTTCTATATTAGGTGCAATGGGATATTGCCGACCTCTGCGCCAATCGCCGATAATCCAATAACGCAGATGACCATCAGAAAAATCACAGCGCAGATTCCTTTGTTTCGCAAGTTCCGCGACATCCTTATAACGGTCGGGTGGTACGATCAAACCCAAGCCGATCTCACCGATAGCTGCTTCCTGGTACCCCCAGGCACCTAAGCAACCCATAGATTTATTTATAAATATATCTTCCCGCTGCAGCTTACTTAGTCCAATACCAAGAAGTGCATGCGCACAATCACCAGAGGTCGAAACACGTATCTCACTTTCCTGGTGCTGGGCATAAATAATACATAGCATACGCAGAGAAAGATCCGGCTTTTCAGGAATGATATTAGAGGCGGTAAGTTCCACTGCCGCGCGTATGGGACCGCTGACGAGCATGCGTTTGCTGAAATTGACATTACCTTTGCCGGCAGGATTTAGTACCGGATATTTTTTCTTATTAACATATAAGGTTAATCCGCCCAGGCCGGTAGTTTCACCTACGTGCAGGGCATCGATACCCCATTTTGTCTCTGAATGATAACTTTCATGTCCGATAGTTGGGTAGATTAGTTGATCCTCTTTTTTGCCAAAAAAGTCGAATTGCCCGCAATACGTGCGGTATGCAGTTCTTTCCGACTCCCAGCCAATATTAGGTGGTATCCAGTCAACTGCGGTAGCAGTTTTTGGCGGAAACTCTGTTTTTGAAGTACCCGAAGGAGAATAATATAGATAGTATGTCGAGTTTTCATCAGCACGTACATCTATAAGAAAACTCAACTCCTCTCCAATATCGGAATCAATATTATCCAATTGATGGGGTATTTGACGCCAGTCAATCCAGCGCTGGGGAGCAACGATAGCACAGTTATTGGGATTAAAATCATTGGCTACAGATTTTATATCTTTGACAGGGATGGAAACAGGCCAACTATCACGTTGTGGCCCATTAAAATTGTTGAATTTCAGAGGAATTCGATACATATAATTGCCAAATTTGTTGGAATTGCAAACCTGGTTGGTTGGGCACAAACTCTCAGTTATCCGATGTGCAGCAGCACTGTAATCACCATTGGCATACAAAGAAACAATCTTAGGCCAAACGGGATTCACGCCGAATATATTTTGCATCTCTAACAGAAGACGATCTCGAAGAAGCTCAACATAAAGGCGTGCTCCCGCTGGTGTCTCTCTGACACGTTCACCCAATTTAGTTTGTGGAACCCACGAAGGCAGCTGATTTAAGAAATACTCTTCTACAGCACTTGCCAAGAGAAGGTTAGTTTTCGAGGCCAGGGCTATTTTAGCCGCATCAATAAACTCTTGGCTGTCTTCCAATACCTTAATCAGTTTTGGCCTATAAAAGGTGCTCATAGATGCAAAATCCAGATCAAATTCACGTACATCCTGTGGTTTCATCTTCCAATCAAAGTCGTATGTACCATCGGCATCAACATCAATTTGTCGGCGATCGAAAAAGCCGTCTTGATTTTCATCCAGATAGTTATATTTCGCATCAATTTTACCATCAAGGTCAAAATCTATGTCAAGCCATCCTTCATTAGCACCTTTTAAATGCAGCCTATGATCAGTAGAATCATAATATAAGCGTAAAGGAAAACAGGGATGCAGACTGGCTTCATTACGTTTATTTAACTTGCTGCAGGGCGGCCCTCCGACCTGAGGAAATATTTCAGAGACGTTATTTATGACCCCTTCCCAGCGTTCGTGGGGATCACGTTCAACTTGGAAGTCCGTGTTGGCATTTAGCTCATCCCATGTCAGAAGCATTCTTGTCCAGGGCGCATTTTTAGCAAAGGCCCGGGCTTGCTCCCATGGCAACCTTGGTTGAGTAGGAATCCCCCGCAGCTTCATCCCTATGGTCAGATTATCTGGATAGCGCACTTCTGGACCAGCTACCCCTCTAGGCAGGTAACGTCCTGCTCCGATTGCCGTTATAGAAAAATCATAATCATGGGTGCGCTGGCCGTAGGCATCATCGTCAATATCAATACTGTAACGCAGAGCCTCAACTAGATTGTCGCTGCCAGAAAGACGAACTACTTCTTCGCTGCAAGTATCGGCGTCCGGATCGTAAAAGGCAAAGGGGTTTTCAAATATAGAAAGCCATTGCTTACCACCCCAAAGCAATCCAAAGTGCATAAACACTTCATCTCCACTGAAATGACAGAGGTATTGGCAAATATTCTGAGAATATGTCAGATTGGCATCGTACCACAAAAGATTGTCATCCCCGATGTCACGTCCCCACCATACTAACAAGGCTGGCTTGTAATCCAAGAAACCATACCTAGGACAATAGTAATATATCCCCATCTCATCCACATCTTGATCACCATCGGTGTCAGTATAATCAATAATGGCATCCACCCGACCGTCAGCCCGCCAGTCCGCCACATATAAATCACTATCCAAATCGGGTCCATTTTCTTTTTCGAAGTCATTATCCTCATCAATCACCCGTACCAACAAGGGTTGCACGTCCTGAGTGTGTCGAAACGAAGTATCGATATAATATACTTCATCATTACGTCCATCTCCGTCACGGTCCAGATACAGGCGTTCCCCGGGTTTTAACAATTTGACTTTGGCTATAATCTCCGGCTTGAGTTGCGCAGCCTCACCAAATACCTCTGCAAAAAGTTGCTCTTTTAGGGAATGGTATTTTGCAGACGCTATTTCACTTCCCGTGCAACATACTATTACTGTATATAAAAATATACAGGAAGTTTTCATTTTTAGTATTTTTGCCAAGACAAAACCCTTCATAAAAAGTTAACTATTCAATGGTTTTACTGCAGTATATTATTAACTCAGGCTGACTACTTTTCCTGTTTGAGACGATTCATAGGCACCCAATGCTGCAGCCACAGCCTGCCTACCATCCCAGCCGGTAATGGATGGCTCATGATTACCCTTAATAGCTTCGATAAAATCCAGACAATACTTGGCATAAGATGCCATACGCACAGGATCTAAAAAACCCTTGCCCGCCCAATCAATAGGCTCCTGGGTAGTAACTACTTTCCATTCACCACTGGTGTTTATACGTAATTCCCCGTAAGCATCCAGATCGATTAATCCTTTTTCTCCCACAATCATGGTACTGAACTGCTTGTTAGGAAATGCCGGTTCCGGCAATTGACCAGAACTCCAGAAAGATGCTGAAGTACCATCTGTCAGTTTCATTAGGAGCATAGAGGTTCCTTCCACCTTGCTGTCTGCTTCCAGGCTGGTGCAATGAGCATACACGATAGAAATTTCAGCGCCGGTGAACCAGCGCAGACGATCAAAATTGTGTATCCCGTGTCCAAACAGGATACCCAGATTTTCTTTATCACTTTGCCAGGCAGGAAATTTTGTAAGCCCCCCCCCGATAAACTGAAATTCCATTATCTGACGAATTCTACCGATTTCTCCTTCATCGATCAACTTTTTGGCCTTGAGATTACATTTTCGACTGCGTTGGGTAAAGGCGATGGAGCAAAACACCCCCGCTTTTTTACATGCCTGTATAATCTGGTCACACTGTGCTACTGAACAGGCCATGGGTTTTTCGATCATGACATGTTTACCCTTATCGGCTGCAGCAACGGCCTGGGCAGCATGGACATGATGAGGTGTGGCAATAAAAACGGCTGCTATATCGTCTCTCGCTATTAATTTATCAACGGATTTTTCGCAGTCAACCTTGTAGTCATTAGATAACTGTTCAGCTCTGCTTCCCCCTGTAATTGCCTTTAGCTCCGCCTCGGAACAGTATTTAGTAATTGCTTCTGCATAGCTCCGACCCATGAATCCCGAACCGATAATTCCTATACCTATTGAGGCCATATTTATTAAACTCCTCTCCATTTATGAAAAATCACTTGAGACTCTGCCGCCGCGCTCAATCATACGTTGCAGACTGAGTAAATTTAGCATTAGGTGGCGCGGATGATGAAAATTACCTATACGCTGATAGTGTTTCACAAACGTAACTTTACGGTCAGGCCAGAAGTCCCACAAGGAATAACCATGTTTCTTCAAGGGATATTTATCTTGTACAAAGTTATATATACGAGAAAACCATTCTTTAGCCCATTGAGCACCGGTATGCTCAACTACAAATAAAGTGCCGATGAGTGCTTCTTCCTGAACCCACAGGGCCTTGTCCAGGATCCAGGTGTTTTCATCAACATTTTTCAAACCGCGGAAAAAACCTCCATAAACATCATCCCAGGCTACTTCCAGATGGCGAGGCAGGAAACGAGAGGCTTTGTCAAAAAGATTTTTATCACGTCGCCGATGAGCTTCGTAAAGAACCATCCACATGGTTTCGATACCGTGGCCCGTATAAACTAAATTGCGATATACATTTTCGGGCCGGGACATATCATGAAGCAGAACTTCATTAAGAAGGTCATATTCCGGGTTGTAATGACAATTAAAAATCGCCTCAAGACAACGGTCGGCCACCGCTTTTATTTGAGGGTCCTGCTGCTGATTTAGCATTTGACTAGCTAATCTCACCAAAAGCATCCATACTCCCATAGGACGCACTCCTGGTATTTCAGGCGCGTCCGGGCCGAGATAGACTTGGGCAGCCGTGGGTGCGTAATCAGGACGATCAAAAATCCTTATGCATTTAAACAATATCTTTTTGGCTAAATGCCAATACTTATCTTCCCCCGAGGCCCGGGCATACTCGGCCAATCCATTGGCGATAAAGAGATCACCATAAACCTCTTTGCTGACAGGAATGTATTTTCCGCCGATGTATTGTCCCTGGGGTTTAATGGGAGCACCATCTTTTGTATATTCAGCCGTCCATAAATCATCCCCTTTGGGTCGATCCCGAAGAACAAATCTAGTAGTTTTGCGGGAAACTTCGAGATATTTTTTTTCTGCCGCCAACTCGTTATACAAAAAGGAATAGACCCAGATACCTCGGCCCATATACCAACTGTTTTTATTTGTGTTTATCTTGGTGCCGTCCCGATCGGCATTACACATAAAACCGCCCAATTCATGGTCAATGATGTGTTTATCCATAAAGGGCAGAAAATCATCAAAAAGGTCATAGCGGTATTGAGCACGCAGTTCGCCCAGAGACCGCCCTGCCAAAGAATTAATTTTGTTTGACCGGATACAACTTTGATCTGTGGATCTGTGTTTTCCTTTATGTAGGCTGATCTTCTTAGATATCCCGCCTGTAGCTGCCGTTTGACAGCCGCTCACACCAGCCAAAGAAGCTACACTACCCGCAGATAGCTTCAATAGTTCTCTTCGGTTCATATATATCCCTTTCCCGTTATTCTGATTCTGCCTCAGTAGGCTGCTGATATGGATTGGAATTTCTACCACGTATTATTACCAGCCCGCCCAGTAATACCAAGCCCAGGCCAATGGATAAATCCAGCCAAAACGCCATACTCCTGGTGACAAAAGGTAAAATTACCAACATAAGCACGCCGATGAGCAAGATTGATATCCCTACCACCCGGAAAGGAGAGATTAAACTGGTACCACTTTCAACGGAGGTAAGTTTGTCTTCAGCTAACTGCCCGATGGGAATGTTCAGGCGTCGCAGAAAGCATTCCGCCCTTTGACTTTCACTCAAAGAGGCGGGAAACTTAAGGCTTACCGTTACCATAACTACAGTTGTTATTAATGTGGTAGCCAAAACCAAAATTGTTTCTTTCTTCAAAATGATACCACCAATATTTTCCTGATCTCTCAGCAGGAAGAATAAGGTCAGTCCCAGACCAACTCCGGCCAGAAAACCAGCCAAGGTTCCCTTGTTGTTCATTTTACGTGAAAACAAGCCCAATATCATGGGGACGGCCACCGGAGGTGTAAATGTACTGAATAAGGTCACCATGCCGCGGAATAATTTTTCACCCGACCACTTAATCATAAGAAAAGCGACTGACAAAGTGATACCCCCTACCAGCAAAGTCAGAATCCTGCCCGCCAAAATCAATTCTTTTTGAGAAGCCTGGGGGCGAATAAGACGGCGATAGACATCGTTGGTTAAGACACCGGCACAAATATTGAAATCACTGCTCAACATGGACATTGTCGCTGCAAACATGGCCGCAATCAATAAACCAACCATGCCGGCAGGCAATAATTTCAGACATAATAAGATATAGACCTGTCTGTCATCACCCTGGGTATCAATAAATTTCTGAGCCAGAATGGGAGGTATTGTTACCATAGCATGTCCAAAGATAAAAAGTATGATCACAAACCATCCGACCTTCAGGGCATCCTTTTCTTTCGGAACACAATAGTAGCGTTGAATAAGGGACCAGTTTATACTGCTATATGCCAGTGTCATCACAAGTAAACATCCCATAATATAAACTATGTCATATTTGGGAGGATGAGTTAGATGCAAAAACCCGTCCGGAAAATTGCTGAAAGCGTTGTTAATCCCTCCCGCCTGAGATATGCTCAGGGGGATTAGCACTACAATCGCCACGGCCAGGACCACAAATTGCACGAAATCCGTTACCGCAACCGCCCAGAGCCCTCCCATCAAGGTATAGCCCAGAATAATTACTCCTGAGCCTAACATACACAGACCCATATCTAATCCCAGTCCTTTTGAGACAAAGATACCTATGGCCACCAGCTTCAGGGCATCGTCTATGATTCTAACAGGAATCCCTTCCCAGGCGAACATCTGACGAACTACCGGGCTATAACGCAGTTCTAGGTATTCCACGGGACTATCGATACGAGCTCGACGCCAATTCCGGGAAAAAAATATGACACTAATCAGGGTAGCCGGTATAGAGGTCCAGAGCAGCGTCAATGCTACCAAGCCGTATCTATAGGCCAGGGCGGCATGACCCACAAAGGCAAAGGCGCTGAAACTGCTCATGTAAAAGGAAACACTGCTCAGCCACCAGGGTATGCTGTTCCCGCCGCTAAAGTAATCTTTCATCCCCTTCATATGGCGGTAAAAATAGATACCTATCCCCAGCATCAGGGCAAAATACCCTGCCAAAACGATATAGTCGGGACTTTTCAGTTGATTGACTGCCAGAACCATAATATTCATTTAAGGCAATGGTGTAATTAATTGAAATATTTTTACGTATACATATCGTGCATTATGCATTATTATAATTTTACTAAAAAGATTGTCAAAATAAAATCAAAAAAATAACCGGCCGACCTGAATAGAGATGTTGCTCTAACTAATTTTTTATAAAGTGGTTATGAAAACAGCCTGTCTGAAATAAAACAAGTTATTGCTATTTACTATAGGATTCATTGCCATAAAACCAATTTAGAAAGGTAAAACATGACAAAACAATCTTGTAAAATCATACCTTTATTTTCGTCAATATTACTTATTATTGGATTTGCACTTATTTCACAATACGCGGTTGCAGCCGGTGAAATTTTACCGTCTCCTAAAATACATGAGCTCGGTATCCCTGTGCGCTCCGTCAATTGGGTTAACGTACATCCGGGTCGCAATAAAGAAGGTACGCCCTGTCTTTACGCTACCATGGGCCAAAATGCCGACAACTTTTTTGTCCTGCAAATAGATCCGGAAAACGGCGATTTCCATCAGTTTATCGCCCCGGCCGAAAACTCCAATTTCCCTACTGCCACCCTTATGTCTCGCACCGGCATACTTTATGTGGGGGCTGCCTGGAGCGGTCATCTTTTCAGTTTCGATCCCGACCAGGATACCCTCAAGGATCTGGGGGCTATCAATCCTGGCAAGGCAACATTCCCCTGTCGCATAGCTGAGGATGAAAATGGAAAAATATGGATCGGTAGTTATGGAACCGCCGATTTGACCTGTTATGATCCTGCCCTGGGTAAATTTACTCGTTACGGCCGTATGGATGATGTTGATATGTATTGCTATCCCCTGGTCAGCAAAGACGGCAAAATAGCCTGTCTTATCAAAGTGGCTTATCCTCATGTGGTCGTGTTTGATCCTATGACTCAACAGAAAACGAAAGTGGGACCGGTTACCACTAAAGGCCAAGAAACTCTTGATATGCGCCATGGAAACGACGGCTGGCTGTACATTATAACTAGTAGTAAAGGCAATTTCCGAATCGAAGGTACCAAGGCTATTCCTGTTGAAAAGACCCCACCACCACCCCCACAACCCACCCTTCCGGATGGAAGTAAATTTACTTTCACAGATTCTTCAGAACAAATCTATCGTACTCTTAAAATTAGTAAGCCGGATGGTAAGGTGCTCACATATAAATTGAATTACCAGGCTGGTGGGAACTCTATTTTTTATCTTCACGCAGGCCCAGATGGCTGTGTGTATGGTTCCAGTTATCTTCCTCTCCATCTTTTCCGCTACGATCCTAAAAGCAAGAATCTCGTTGATTTGGGCAGATGCTCAGCCTCTGCAGGGGAAGCCTACTCTATGGCCAACTATCAAGGCAAAATATATATTTCCGCCTATCCTGCTGCTAATATATCCGTTTATAACCCCACTCAACCTTATCACTTTGGAGATCAACCTGATGACAACCCCCGCGATTTGGGACGGATAGATGACATTTCTTATCGACCTCGTTCCACCCTGGCCGGTCCTATGGGGCGGGTTTGGGTGGCCTCGATCCCGGATTATGGCAGGTGGGGAGGGCCATTGTCTCATTACGATCCCCAAACTGGGCAAAAGAAAGCATATTATCGCATCTTTGGGGATGGTAGCTGCTATACTTTGGCACATCTGGCAAAACAAAAATTGCTCGCTGTAGGAACCAATATAGCCGGTGGCTCGGGAACCCAGCCCAAGGTTGAACAGGCTTCTCTTTTTCTCTGGGATTATCAAAACGAAAAGAAAGTCTGGGAAGGCAAACCCGATCGTGATACAAAGGTATTTAATGCCCTTCTCGCCCATACCGACGGCCGGCTCTACGGAACAATAAAGGGTAAGGACACCACGCCGGAAATTTTTATCTTTGATCCTCAATCGCGTACCTTTACAGACCGTGTTGCTCTTCCCCCGGGTGCCCCTCTTGACTTAGGCTTGCAAGAGGGGCCCGATGGTAAAATATATGGATTTACCGAGTCTTGCCTTTATCAGTTTGATCCGATCACCCTCGCACTCAAAGAAATTATCAGCTCTGAAAAAGAATTTTCAGTACCCGGACCTATAATAGGCAATAACATTTATTTCGCCAATGAATATTGCCTCCGGACCGCCGAAATATTTTTGTCATCTTCGTCTGAGATTTCTACTATTTCACCGTAATTTTTAGTGGATTTTAAAATATGAGTCTATTAAACGAAAATCAGAAAATTCTCGCCTGGCGACCAGCTACCGAATGGATAATTCGCAGCGGATTCGGCAAAGATACCGTAGGAAAAGCATGGTGGACAAAACGACGGAGCATATATATTGGTAATGCCGAAGATCCTGAGTTGTATCGCTATGGTGCATACGGAAATGACTTCTGGGTAAATCTTACTGTAGGCCCAGGCAAATACTATGTAAGATTAAAATTTGCGGACACTGTAATACACAGGGTTCCCAAAGGATATAAGGAAGCAGGTATAATATCATTTAAAGTATCTGCCAAGATCAACTAAAAAGAAGTCATCAGCAATATGAATATTGCAGAAGCTGCCGGCGGCTCCTTCCGTGCTGTTGACAGGCTATTTAAAAATATCGAGTCTGAGAATGGTATAATTCAAATACGACTTATCGGCACTGATAAACTCGGCGCTATTATCCAAGCGATGGAAGTGGGCTTAATGAGCGAATTGCAAGAGCCGGGCAAGGCGGGTTGAGGTTTCAGCCTGGCAGGCCACGGTCACCCCGCCAGGTGGCACATTTTTCTTCCGCTCTTTACAGTCGAGGTATATCAAGAAATTGACAAGCTGTTGTTTAATACATATTGAGGTGCTATAAATAGTCTCAAAATGACATTGGAAACCTTGAATTTTTGAGACAGATTTGATATTCTATTACTCAAACTGACCGATATTAGGCCGCGAGGAGTTTTTCCAAGCGGCGGATAACGGATTTTTCGTGACTGACTTTAATAACATTTTGAACTTCCTCATGCCAAACAATCTGATGCATGCGGGCTTTGAGTTGGCTGATCGGCGGTACAGACAGCATATCCTTGGTTTTCTTTTTACAGCCTTGTGCACGTTGGGCATCCATGCCCACATGTGTCAGGCAGGCATAAGCGCTATCGACCAGGCACAGGTGTCTAACTGTCTGACGTCAGCAGAATTGGCACAGATCTTCAATTATTTCTTACCAGACTCTTCAAACCGACGCGCATCATTTTGACAATTTGTGATAAGTTTATTAATGCATGCAAACAAATGGCTTACGACGATGGATTCAATTCGACAAATCTCTAAAAACAGGCTAAATAACAGACGCTGTTGCTAATTTTTGTTGAAGGTTAAAGGGCTCGGATTAGTATTTCTTTTATGTATTGTCATACCTGCCGTTCATGATAATGTGCCATCCTTATAGATGTTTGTACAAGAATAGCCGATGCAGCGGGAAATTTCTTATCTACTCAGATTCTCATGATACTACATGCGGTGAACAAAATCATAGTCGAACATCTTTTTCTTGCTCTTTCTCTATTATCGGCATCAAACAATTGCCTATTTTACAAATGAGAATTCAAAAGGGAACACCAACCAGCTTAAACGTATTTTGGACAGAGATAGCGACGGCGTTACCAGTACTATCGTTATTCCAGCAACAATGGATAGTACAGTTTTGCAATGTTATTTTTTACATTTTTGACTACAGGCAAAATGAAGTCCGAAAGTGCAATTTCATTGCAAGTTTCATTGCAATTTGGCCTGGACTGATCCATCCCGTCTTAATCATTTCATTATCAGCACCATTATTTCAAACGTCTTAAATCAACCTTATAGTCATGGTTAAAAGAGCTCTATCCTTTCTGCTTTTATAAAAATGAATGAATCCAGCATATATTAGGCAACTATGTCATCCTTTATTATGGGGGGCATGCGGCACACCAGCTATACCAGTCGGACCACTTGCACCATCGACACAGAAAGTTAGGGGCACTGCGGCGCTCCAGCCAGTAGTGTAAGAATACGTCGAGGTCCAACGGATCAATAACAAAATCTCTGGGCTTGGAGATGTCATATCTGGCCTTCCAGCCGGTTTCGCATGGATGGGTTAGCCAGGCGGAAGACAAAATGGCAAAATCAAGAATATCCACCTTCCAATCCAAATTAAAGTCGCCCCTGACACGATGCTTCCATTTCCAGCGGCTATTCATTAATTTATCCCAGGCCTTGGCGCCGCCACCTTTACCTTGGGGATTGGGTTTATGAGCATGATGGGTACGTACTGCCTTTTTAGCCTTCTTCAGTTTGAACTTGCCTTTCTCCGTACCACAATTTGTCTTGGTAAGTTTACCGGTGATCACAGAGACAGGTTCACATGGTTCAGTCACGCCGTCCTCGCCATAGTCTTCGAGCATGGCAGCATAGGCGAAATCTGCGTTACCGCTAACTCCTCCATCGCCTTCATACATGAAACTCGTCGTGAGCTTGTGCCAGTGATTTGGAGTCAGAGAGAAGCTCTCGCTTTGATTGTCTATATCATCCTGGCCCACGCCGTCATTACAGACATGGCCGCTGAGGCGGAACTTTCCATTACCATTTCCGGCTTTCTTGGCAACGCGTGCACCGATAAAGTCCTGACCTCGGCCTTCATCCATGCCGGTACAGGGATCTTCGACAAAACCTACCATCCCCAGTACGATTGGTTCTTCGTTGTCCTCCGTCTCATCGGCCAACAAATAGGTCGAGAGGGTGAACTCATCACCTTCACTTAAATCGAAGTCCGCGCTATGGTAAACCGACGTGCTTTCATTACTGGCCTCGCCGATAGCTTCCGAGTTAATACGCCCGCTTATGCCCCCCACACCGGGTTCACTGCTATAACTGTGGGTGCCGCCAGCGGCTGCACAGGGATCCACCAAGACATTAAAGTTTTCGTCAAACTCTTCTGTTGATTTAAAGTCTAAAATCCCGGGAATTACCTTAAATACACTATCGGAAGTGGCGGAGAGGTTGGAATCTTCGGCATCGGTAATACGTATCAGGCATTGATCTGAACTGATACCTTCCGGTACAAGCCAATCATACCAGTCGCTAATGTCGGTGTTGGGTGCGTTAGGCTCTACAATGGTCCAATCGCTGCCATTGTTGCTGGAGAATTCGATTAAGACCTTTCTGATGCCCCCCAGGCCTTCCCAGCCAATTTTATACGTATCGCCGCCGGTCAGAGTATCACCTCCATTGGGGTCCAGAAGTCTCAATTCGCGGAGCGGTTTAAATGTCAGTCCGGAGGGGTATCCCAGTTCACCGCCGCCGTCAACGAATGCATCGATATAACTACCGTCGGAACCGTTATATCGCTTAATTTTGTGGTTGTACCAATCTGCGACATAGAGAAATTCTCCATTGGGAGTAAATTCTATCTCCTCAGGACAACTAAGATCGCCGCTGGCAGTGGGAACAAAGGTGGTCAATGCCCCGCAGGGATCATCCCAGCGCAGCACGCTACGGTTACTCCAACTGGCTATGTAGAGTGCTCCATCAGGACCGAAATCGATATCTTCCGGATATTGCAGCAAACCTCCAGTAACAACCGTGCGTAGGAAGTTGCCCGAATATCTGTCGTATTCGAGTACGGCGTGGCTCCGGTAGCTCGCTACCATCAGACTGCCCTTGGCGCTAAAGGCTATGGCTCGGGGATCATTAGTTTCATTGAGCACAAATGAACTCACCAATGCTCCCATTCCGCCGTCATATTCAATTATGGTCTTGTTGTTTTTACTAAGTACAAACAGATTTCCATTTGGCCCAAACTCCATATCTCTAAGCCCGCTTAGTCCTCCGGATCCACTGGGTACGAAGGTGCCGATTAGTGCTCCGGTACTGCCGTCATACTCAAGTACACAGTTATCACTGTAGCTGCCTACAAACATGTTTCCTCCGGTTCCGAACTCTACGTCATAAGGTCCAGTCGTATCAGACCCAAACTGCCCTACTTTTATGGAGGTAACATCGTCATATTGTACGACATTGTTGCTTCCGTACCACGAGATGTAGGCATCTCCAACAGCCCCGCGGGTGTAAATACTGAAGACTGCGCTGGAAGCGGAGACTTGTGAGTCACCGGCATCGGTAATGCGCACCATGCACTGATCTGAAGTAACCTCCGGCAGTAGCCATTCATAGCTGCCCGTATTAGCAATAGGGCCAACCACTGGATTCCAGCTCTGGCCGTTATCGCTGGAATATTCCAGCACCACCTCATTAATAATCCCTTCGTTGTCCCAACTTACCGTGTATGTCTGGCCGGCAAATAAAATCTCAGCCCCACAGGGATCTAATACGTCAATATGGGGTGTCATCAATGAGTAAGCCAAGTTGTCAATTTGGTAATAGCTTGTATTGTACTCATCGTTGAATGACGTAATCTCAAGCGTTTTAACACCATGCATATTGGCCTGGAGGTATTGAAAATCATAGTTCGTTTCGGGATAGCGGTCGCTGTAGTCAAGATCAAGCTGCTCAGTTGTATCCACTACATTGCCATCCTTATCTTTACCCACTATCTGCACCCACTTGGCCGCCACGTAGGCGCCTTGATACCAGGTCTGACCACGCGTGAACCAGGCACCATGAAAATCGACTTCCCCTTTGAAGACAATGGTACGCGTAGAGTTTCCCCCACCCCAGTTTACCACTGACCATCTGCCCGGATCACCGTCAGCATCGTTCTTGGATCGCACCCAGGACTCTGAATATCCCACCTCGTAAGCCATGAAGCTGGGCTCCATAGATTCGATATCATTATAAGGCGTCCAGGGGGGCATCCAGGTAGTTCCGGTGCAAGGATCAGCTACATCTTCAAAATCCAGTAGAACAGGCGTAGTCGGAGTAAGTAAAAAGCCTCGGGTTTCGCCCTGAGGATTCATCCCGTGACCTACAATGCAGCCATTACCGTTTATAGACTTAGCCTCCGTAAGAGTCCAGCCATGCCCATGGTCGAAGATTAAATCATTCAGATTGATATTGTTTCCTCTGCCTGTCGGGTCAAATAGTGCTGCCCGAAAATCACCCGAAGCAATTCTGGCCTTGCCTACAATCTGACCGCTGTCATTGATTGAATAGGCACGACCGTAGTCTCCGCCGAGTGTACCCAGGTCGGTAATCTTTCCCTCTTTCCAGAGGAAGGCATGTCCTTGTTCAGCTCCGTTCGAAGACCAGCCCACCACTTCACTGTTAGCATTAATACTATGTGCTTCACTCTCCAGATAACCAGGAAGCGTATCCAAATCGGTCATAACATCATTTTCCCAGATGAAAGCATGTTTTTCATCCTTGTCGGTCAAGGACCAACCCACTACCTCACGGTCTTTGTTAATATTGTGAGCTAAACTTTCCTGCCCTCCCAGGGTGCCCAAATCAAACATGGTCGCATCCCGGCGCATAAATGCGTGTTTTTCTTCCTTATCGTTTATAGCCTGACCCACCACCTCACCGGTGTCGTTGATGCCGTAGGCCCAACTCTCAGAACCACCCAAGGTGCCTAGGTCAATTACCCCACCTTGTTTATCCCAAAGGAAGGCCTTAAAATACCAGGTTCCAATTTCTACGTAATGGCCTACCACATAACCGGAGTCATTGATTCCTTCGGCCTCACCACGATGAAGTCCCAAGAGTGTCGTTTGGCCGTCCTCCCACAGCAACGCATCCCACATACTCTTGCTTAGCATTACCCAGCCGGCTACTTGATCGGAGTTATTGACAGCCTTGACCCAAATATCATAGCCGTTCAATGTACCCAGATCGGTAATTTTGTACAGGGAACTCCCCGATACATACGCCACAAAATTCTGATCCGATTGATCCTCGATTACTGAGCTATAGTTACGGTCCGCCGGATCAAACGTGCACCCGTATTTAACTGGTGTTATCGTGCCCGACCAATTATAAGAGACTTCGAGTTCATAATAACCACACGGGTCAGTAGTATCCGAACCGGCACCGTTATCACCCGCAATCCATACATTCTCTAAACCAACGCCCTTATAAGTGACATAGCCTGAAATGATTTGCGACGGCGAGGCGGTGAAGTTCTGATCAGTTTGATCGGAGGTTACGTTGACATACGAACGGTTCACCGGAACAAATTCACAGTTGTTCTTGGTCGGCGTAACGTTACCCGACCAACCTTCCGGCACTTCGAGTCTATAATATCCGCTGGGCAAAGAAATATAAGGTCCGGGAACACCATCTCCGGTCACTTCAACACCCTCTAAGCCCGCTCCACCTTCGGCCAGAGTTATGTAGCCCGAAATTTCCAATTTTATACCATACTGAGCCACCCAGGGATAATTATCCGTTACCCCCGATGATCCTGTATACGGCGCATCCACAATGCCATCCGGCCCCAAAATGTCCTGATCTGGGCCGTGGTAATCATCTGCACCGGTATAGGTGTCCCAATAGTTACCTCCCGAAGGATAACCGTTGTCCCAGAAATTACTGCCGGTGGTATCGATGGCATGGTTGGTATTATTTAGGAAATTACAGTTGCAGACGACGTTGTTACTGGCACTTAAAATCCGTATCCCGTAAGTGTTGGTGTTTGAAATCTCGTTGTTATAGATGTGGTTGCCGCCGGCGGAGGTAAGGTGGATACCGTAGTTAGAATGGCTGCAGGTGCAATTTTTGATGGTGTTGCCGGTGGCTGCGTGAATTCGAACAGCCTCATAGGTACTGCCGGTACCGGTACAATTGTTGTTGTCCAAGATGTTGGAATTACTGGAAGCATCAAGCAACAGACCATTGGCCCAGTTCGAGGAACAGTTATTGTTTAATATGTCATTATTCATGCTCGAAGAAGTCAAAGAAACACCACAGGCACTGTTAGTGCAAATGTTACCCTCAATCTTGTTATTGCTCGAAGAGCTGAGACGAATGCTGTAGTAATCATTAGAGGAACAGTCGTTGTTTAATATCTCATTGTTGCTGGAAGAAAACAAATAAATGCCTTTTCGGTTATTTGCTGTGGACCTGCAATTTTCAATTCGACAGCTTTGAACATTACTGAACAAGATTCCCGCATTATAATCCGGATGACCCGTCCCCCCCGCTCCCGTGACGGTAAACCCGGAGATATTCACGTAGTTGGCCGAGACCTGTATCACATCTCCGCTGCCCCCGCCGCCATCGATGGTCGTAGTATCTCGGTCTTGACCGGCCAGGGTAAGGGCCTTGTCAATGGTTAGCACTTCATCATACGTTCCACTTCCCACATTGATCGTATCACAAGGATCGGCATCATCTATTGCCGCTTGAATGCTGCTATAATATTGGTCCTTATCGGTGTTATGAATGGCCCGGACGGCCTTATATATCTCTCCTTCGCTGGTCCAGGCGATAGTCTGACCGGAAGTCTCTGGGTACCTGTCCCAGACACCGTTGCTGGTTAACAGATAACTCTGTTGGGTCAGGATGTCATAGACTGCTATTTCCGTGGTCGAACCGTCAACCTTGGCCTCCCATACAATTAATGATCCGCCGATTTTGGGTGGGGCATCGTGGGAATCAGGGTAGGCGTTGTCGGTGACTTGATGAGTGGTGCCGTCCACCAGGTTATAGTAGAAAATTTCATAATCGCTGCCGTCCCAGCCCCGCCAGACAATAAAGTTGCCGCTGATATCGGGTAGTTGATCGCTGTTGCTGTTATTGGTAATCGCTGTCACCGGCCCGGCGGTTGATATATCATAAATATATATTTCCTGGCTACTGCCCGAACCGCCGTACCAGGCGATTATGTCTCCTTCAATGACCGGATCAAAATCGTTGGTGGAATTGTTGGTTAGTTGTGTGGTAGTTGAGCCGTCAAAATAAAAGATTTCGGCGTCTTCGCCGTCATAATAATGCCAGACCACCCGATTCCCGTCGATCTGATAGGCACTAGCGTCGCCGCTTGCGGGTATATCATTGGTGCTTGATCCGTTGTATAAACGCAGAACATTACCGGTACCGGGCCAGGCCTTCCAAACAATATAAGATCCTGACATTAGTGGATTATTGTCTGAATAATCATTAGCTGTCAGGGAGGTTGTGCCACTGCCGCTCCAGACTTTCACCTCGGTATCCGCATCAGGAGAAACCGTTCCATCGGCTCCGCCCCACACCACTGTTGTCCCGTCGATATCAGGTCCATAATCATGAACATCGTTGTCCGTTACCTGTACATTTACACTGCCATCGTGGTAGAACACCTCGTAGTCGCCGGGACCACTTCTGTCATAATTCCGCCAGGCAATCCCGGAACCGCTGACGCGCGGGCTGTCATTATCACCGTTGGTAGTCAGTTGTGTTACACTCCAGGATATCGCATCAGATGGCACATAAGCTGTGTAATTCTGCCCGGTTTGAGATGCTGTTACACTACTGTATGTCCTGCTTGTCGGCTCAAACGACCAGCCGTCTTTACTGGGCGTGACGGTTCCAGACCATTCGCTTGGTACTTCAATTTCATAATAGCCGTTGGGCCCGGTAGTAGTATAGGGGTCTTGACCGTCTGCCGTAACCACCACATCCTCCAGACCGCCCCCTTCAGCCTTATATACATACCCCGAAATCGTTTGGGTACTTGTGTTAGGTAAGATGTCCACATACCAGGCAGTTGTCAGGGCCCCGGCATAGTAATTACACCCGTAGTTATCATCATCCCAGCTTCCGTCTGCGTATTGACTTTGGACCAGGTACTCGCAGTAATCCTCATACCAGTTTGGCGTATCGCCGGGGTCGATTGTGCCCGAACCGCGCAGATTAGTGATATGGGTCGTATCATCTAGGCCTACGGTTATCTGCAATCCAGCATAGATACTCCACATCGCATAAGGATTGCCACAATTGCCATACCAACAACCATAAGCATCGGTTGCCCATTGACGATTTAAATAACCCAGCGCTGCTAAAAGTCGAGGATGACTAAGATCATATGTCAACCCGCCCCCTGCTACGTCTATTTCGGCAAAGAGCATCTGGCCTAAAAGCCCCCCGGTCTTCGACTCGCTGTTTAATTGATTGGGGTTAGTAAATCCCGACGACCCGTCCAGCCCGCTGCCGCTGCCGTTGTAATACTGAACGTAATTAAGCCAATAGGTCAGTTCGCTTTTTACAAAGGATGGTACTGTAGCACCCATTTCTTCTGCGGCTATCAGGGCAAAGCATATCCAGGGTGAATTTTCTTGGCCCGCGCCGGAATTGGGAGTAAAACGCCAACCACCCCGGTAACCACCGGAATCGTACTGGCCAAAAGCAAAAAATTCTACTGCGTCCTGGACAACATCTATATAAGTTCTGCCTGCTTGTGAACCGACTGTAATTACCTCACTTGGTGTGCCTGTAGCGGTAATAGCCAAAACGGCAAAACTGGTATTAAAGTTCATTCTGCCGTTGCCGGATCCCCCAAAATAAACACCAATACCATTTCCGTTCACATCAGGATCCCCGGCAGACTGCGGACCAATATTGTATGACACAGCCGTAGAGAAGATATAATCCAGCCCTGCACCTACTACATCACCGTAATTAGTGCTGTTAATGATTACATCACTACCGGCGTTATAACCCTTATGGGTAAAAGCCCAAACGGCGGCGCTTGTGACTGCGCAGTGACTATCTGACATCAGCGGATACAGCCACTCGCCTCCGGCTTGCTGCTGCTGGGCCAGCCACTCAAGCCCCTTATCTATGGCCGCTTGCTTTTGGACCTCCGTCGCAGCTTGCGTAAATGGAACCGTACCAAAAACGAAAATTCCCGCTATCAGACAAAATAATACTGACCTTCTCATCTTCCTTCTCCTGACGTATTCTCACCAATTTTAGCCGGTAAGAAAAATAAACAACAGCATAGCATTGGGTGTGCCCAAAGCGCAAACCTTATTTCAGCCCAATGGAAGTGCTTGTCCTTATATAAAGATATTGTTGCCGGCCCCTTACCATATCGTAAGATTACGGCAGGTGGAACCGGGCCATTAACTTATGTCAGTATAATTCCGTCTTCGGCGCAAGACAGGTAAAATTCCCAACCCCAGCAGGCAAATCGTTAGTGGTTCAGGAGCGGCGCGTAGCTCAACTACCAAATCATTGTAGTCCTGATCCCAGATGTCCGATGAGTCGCTTTCCCAGAACAATAGCCACGTTGTTTTGCCGATATATTCTGGTCCGGTAACGCCTTCTATTTTATAAGTTACCATGTGATCGACCATACCGTCCATAAAGTTGGCTGCTTCCTCTGACCACCATACGTCGGTTAAATCAACTTCGTTACCCCAGAGAAAGAAACCTTCAATCTCGGTGTCAGCGGCAGGCTCATCCCAGGCGACGATTTTGGAAAAATCCAGACCATTACCTTCGTTCCATCCGAATGTCTGGTTTGCAACACCGGCCTCCACTACCGAAGCGGTTACTGTTGTGGGTTCGGCAGAAAAGAATTGATCGATATCCCCTACACCGCCGTTTCTTATATTTATTGTCGTGCCCAGCCCCTCTCCCCCGCTGTCCCAGTCGTCAATACGATAGGCAGTAATATCGCCATTGGTGAACTCGCTCCACAAACCGTTGCCCAGGTCTTCGGCAACACCGGTTTGGGTAAAGGCAGTACCATCTCCGTACACTTCGCCCAGAATCTTGGCATGACTCTTTTCCGGACCGGGATCATTGACTAGGGTATGGGATGCAAAAGAGGGAGTAACGCACCAGGCCATGCTAAGTATAGACGTACAGACAGCTAATAAAAATGCTCTCACTGCCATTTTCCTTTCCTCCTAAGTTGGAAAATGCTATATCAGCGCATAAAACACTCCTCTCTCTCAGCACGATATTTCCCTCTCGACCTGATATTTCCCAATGCACAATGTGAACTGTGTGCTTACAACTAAACTCATGATAAAGCATAAAAGACTTCATTGTCAAGTGTTTTTTTGGGATTAAAACCACTTTTTTAGGAGCATTTTCCTTTTGCGGAATTGAAAATTGTTGTAGATTTTATATATAGTTTGTTATAAAAAGAACATATTTGTCGGCCCGAATATAGAGAGAGAGAAAATAGGTACAACCTTACCGGTTGAGCGAGACGGATTTATTATATGAAGGGCGGAAGAAAAATGTGCCACCACCTAGCGTTTCTATTTGTCTGTCCGCAGTGACCTTTTGGATCGTGCCGGGAGGGCAAGTTCGCTGGCATTGCGCACGATTGATGTTGCAGAGCCGTTGTGCGTAAATGCTAATAATAGTAATAAACGGGCTTTAAGCTCGTAAGTGTTTTGCAAATAAATGATTCTAAGTTCCTGGCACAGGTCTTTAAATATCTTTTACCAGACTCTTCATTCCGACTCACATTTCTAGCCAGATTTTAAAGCGGATGGACCATAAATTAGGAAAAAGTTAAACGTGTATGTAGCTTACGGAATGTGGAAGGTGTTACTCCTTTAGCAGTTTTAAATTCTCTGGCAATATGTTTTTCGCTGGACCAACCTAATTCATAAGCAATCTGTGATATGGTCATATCCGTCTCAAGCAATAAGCGTACCACCCGTTCCACGCGGGCACGTCTGATTTCTTCATGTACTGATCGACCGATTGCCTTAGTGAAGCGACGATGTAAGTTGCGACGTGACATAGTAACCGCGTCTGCAACTTCATTAACCTGAATAGGTAGTTTCGAATTGTACTGTATAAAAGAGAGGGCTTCGGCCACCGCCGGATCTTCTATCGCCAACATATTTGTTGACAATCTTTCAACCACATGGGTTGGATGAACGACAATTCTGTTGCAGTCAGTTTTTTTGCCGGACATCAACATGTCAAGTATTGAAGCGGCCTCGAAACCAGCGGCTTCGGCATCGCGTGCTATACTGGAAAGTGCAGGGTCGGATAACTCACAGAACAATTCATCATTATCAACGCCGAGAACAACCACTTCATAGGGTATTTTCAGGTTAGCCATTCTACACGCCTCAATCACATGCCTACCCCGGTCATCATTACAGGCCATAACCGCCAGCGGTTTGGGCAAACTTAGCAGCCACTCACTGATACGCTGCAACTCGTTCGGCCAGGAATATTTTTTCTGGGATTTTAAGGGTTTGTAGCTATTTACTTTATAACCTGCGGCTTCTATGGTTTCAGCAAAGCTTTTAAGTCGTGCCTCGGACCAACTGTAATTCAGGCCGCAATACCCGAAATATTTGAATCCCTTCCGGAGCAAATATTCTCCGGCCATTTTACCAACAGCAATATTGTCACCGAGTATATTGGGTACCTCAGTGATTTCTTTTTCTTCCCGGGCTACTATTATAGGGATGCCTTTATCCAGGAAACGATGGGCTGGGGCCGACTCCTTTACTCTAACAATAGCGCCGTCAACTTCCCAAGTACTCAAGCGGGGCAGGGCCTGTTCCTGTCCTCTGGGCTCATTATAGAAGGACCAGCCCCCTTTTAATTTGGAATATTTTACTATACCCCGTAACAAACCTCTGCCGTAGGCCCGAGAACTTTCGATAAGCAATATAACTCTTTTAACTGTATGCATTTACCGATTTCTGCTACTGGAAAATCCATTTATAATCTTAATAGTTTGCGGAATCTGTGTCAATGTTAATGTCCCAATTTGGGGATAGAAAGGCAAGATATGGCGTTCTAATCAATGGCTGAAATTTGTTATTTTAATGAAATAATGAAACTTGGCGAAAAAAACCATGTCGCAATTTGAGTTAGGATCATTTTCCAGAAGAAATCGGAGCCAAAGAGATGAGTTCAGGTGAAGTTAAACCTGCTGAGCTTATAAGAGCGGATGATTGGCAGTTTCAGTATCGGCAGAAGTGTAATTGCGCATCGTCTAATCTTGAGATTCTCAGCTACGGAACATACGAGATTAAATCCGGAATCGTGAGCGATGAAATATATCACCATAAAGAGGAATCTATTCTATTTTGTATCAAGGGAGAGGTTAATGTTAAAATTGGATCCAAAAATTTTACCCTGTCTCACTATGATACGCTTTTCATCCCGTTGGCCACGCCCTATATCATAGAGAACATCTCCTCCGAAAGGGCTCTTATAGTGGTCTGTAAAGCACTGGCGGAGAACCAATATGCACCCTATTATTCTTCCTGGAAAGAGTATTCGGCAGACGAGGGTAGGATCAGACACCTCAATGGCAAAGATGTCTTCCTGATGTTTGATGTTACTGAAAAGGCCGACAAGCTGGTGGCCGGCTATACGATATATGAACCGTACACACGGGCGTGGCCGGCACACAACCATACGGATCAGGAGGAGGTATATGTGTTCATCAAAGGTAAAGGGGCCATGGAAGTATATGCTGATGAGGAGCATAAAACGTTTGTGCACCCCGTTACAGAAATGGATGCGGTGACGATTCCGATTCTGAACTTTCATCCAGTTTTCAGCCAGTCGGAAGAACTGCATTTTATCTGGTGCATAGCCGGGGAGAGATACTGGGTGGGAGATAAAAACAAAGATTTTATGAAAGGCGATACAGATCAACTAACCACGTAGTTGGTAGAGGACATGGCAAATGGAGACCTTAAGAGTTTCTCTTTCGAGTGTTGACTATCTCGTTGTCTGCTCGTACATTGCTTTCGCTATTATCGTTGGTATCCTGACAAAAAAGCTTTCCGGCAATGACATGCGCGGATATTTTCTTTCCGGGCAGCGGCTGAGTTGGTGGCTGCTGGGAACCTCGATGGTAGCGACTACGTTTGCCCTGGATACGCCTTTGTTTGTAGCCGGCTGGACGCGTCAGTTCGGGATAAGCAAGAACTGGGAATGGTGGGTCTTTCTTTTTGGGGGTATGTTTACCACGTTTCTCTTTGCCAAACTTTGGCGGCGATGTAATGTCCTGAACGATGCTGAATTCATAAATATAAGATATTCCGGCAAATCCGGGGCATTTCTCCGGGGATTTCGGGCCCTTTATATGGGCTTTATTATGAATATGCTGGTAATTGGGGGCCAGCTCGTGGCCATATCGAAAGTGGGCACCTTGATTCTGGGTATAAGCACTACAAATCCTCATTACACACTCTGGTGTTGGATTATCGCTATTATGTGTGGTTTTACGGCGTTATTCTATTGTTATCTGTCCGGATTCAGCGCGATTGTTATTACAGACTTTTTTCAATTTGGACTGTCATTAACAGGAGCTATATTACTGGCAGTATTTACCTGTCGACATGCGGAAGTAGGTGGGCTTACAAATCTGATATCTCAACTTAAAAGCACAACACCTGATAAGCTGGATTTTTTCCCTCACTTAGGAGTCTCCCAAGCCGGTCAGATGTCATTATTGGTTCTCATCGGCTATGCCTGCGTGCGCTGGTGGTCACAGGTGTACGGCGGTGCAGAGCCCGGCGGTCAGGCACACGTTGCCCAGCGAATGTTGGCAGCCAGAAATGAAAAACACGCATTACTTGCAAGTTTATGGTTTAATTTTGCCAACTATGCCCTAAAACCTCTTCCCTGGATAATCACAGCCCTGGCTACCCTTTTAATTTTTCCCCTGGAAAAATACAGCGACCACGAAGCTGTTTATCTCTCCACAATCAATTTTGTACCTGTCGGTCTGAGAGGGGTGGTTGTGGCCAGTCTTTTCGCCGCGTTCATGTCAACCATCGATACCAGAATTAACCTGGGAGCATCGTATTTTGTTAATGATTTCTACAAGCCCTTCCTTGTGAAGAATAAATCCGAGCGTCATTATGTTTCCATTTCGAAATGGATCAGCATCATACAGCTCATAGCGGGGCTGGGGATGCTGCTGATCGTTAGTAATATGCGCAGTGTGTTTTTCATCTATGCGGGACTTGGATCCGGAGCGGGACTTGTCTATATCCTGAGGTTTTACTGGTGGCGGATTAATGCCTGGAGTGAATTTGCGGCTATGACGGCGGCGTTCGTCAACCTTATCGTATTCAGATGGGCAATCTATGGTTCGGAAGCGGAATTCAACCAGCATGGCTTTGAGTATATGTTTATCTCTTTCTTTGTTGTTACCGCTACCTGGATAACTGCCACCCTGCTGACAAAACCTTCCGATAAGCAAAAGCTGAAAGATTTTTACCTGAAAGTCAGACCCGCGGGTCCTTTCTGGAAACCGGTGGCCGCCGATATGGACGAAGTCCGTTCTAAGGACAGTCTGAAAGTGGCATTTCTTGGTTGGCTGACTTCTAATTTAATGACTCTGAGCTGTCTATTTGGGCTGGGAAAACTTTTATTGGGTGAAAACTTTTACGCCGCAGTCTGGCTCATAGTTTTTCTTGTGAGCGGTGCTATTACCTTATGGTCGGTACGTAAACTGACAACCAGTGATTAATTATCCGGTAATAATAGATATGATCAACAAATAATAAGTGTTTAAAAATGAAAGGAGACGCAAGATGAGTTCAAAACCAATTTCACGGAGAAAATTCATGAAGAAGGGCCTGGTCGCAGGTGAAACGGCGGCCCTGGCAATCTGGAGCGGTCAAAAGGTTTTGGCAAGTGGTCACCCCCTGATTATAAAAAAGCACAAAGGCTCAGAACCCTACAAGTTAGGTCTTGTCGGTTGTGGAAACCGCAGCAAGCTGCATATCTCGGCACTAAATGAAGTTCCAGGAATTGAGATCGCAGCCTTGTGTGACATCCTGCCCCATAAGATGGATCAGCGAGCGCAACTCATCCGCAAGGGACCAGAACCGCGTAAGTATGTGGACCTGGAAAAAATGCTGCAACAGGATGATTTGGACGCTATTGCCGTGGTGCTGCCCAACCACTTGCATAAGATGGCAACTATCGCTTCCCTGCAGGCGGGTAAACATGTCTTTTGTGAGAAGCCAATGGCCCTGACCGTAGCAGATTGTAATGAAATGATCGCAACATCCGAACGTACTCGCAGGGCAATACAAATCGGCACCCAAAGGCGCCATTGCAGTGGTTACCAAAAGGCCGTCGAGGCAATCCGCAAGTCTTTGGTAGGGAGGATATTGTCTTCGGATGTTAATTCATACCGCGGTGACTGGCGTGTGCCCGACCAGGATGAGTATCCACCCGGTGTGGAATATTGGAGACTGAATCAGGCGCTGTGCGGAGGTGTGGTGTACGAAATGGGTGCTCACATCATAGATGTCAATAACTGGATTTTTGATAGTGAGCCGGAGACGGTAGTAAGCTTGCAGGGAGTAAATGACCTGGCCCTTAGAACCAGGAACTCTACGGATCACGGCGGGGTGCTCGTACGATACGCCAATGGCGCTATGATGAATTACGGAGGAAATCTTTATACCTATGGTCCTGCGGGAGCAAACTATTTCTTTGCTGTTAACGGTACCATAATGCTAAGCGGTAAAGAATTGGAAATCCGTTATGGGTATGCTCAGGGTTTTCCAACATCGGAATCTCTTCCCAAGCCCGTAAAAATGGATATATCAGGTGCGGATGGAACACAAGACCAGTGGAAATATTTCGCCCGGGTATTAGCAGGTCAGGTTGATCCTTACCCGGATGGTTATCTGGGTCGGCAATCTATTCAAATATGCCAGGGTTCCATTGTCTCCGCTCAGGAAAATACAGTTGTGAACGTTAAAGACCTGGCATAATGATCGGTCCATGTAAAACTATTTAAACTAATAATTATTAAGAGGTAAATCATGAGTATAGAAAGTACGAATCGTCGCCAATTTCTTGCCGGGGTGTTGGGAGGTAGTCTGGGAGTTCTTGCCCAAAGCATCGTTCAGGCAAAAGCCGGCGCTCCAAAAGTCGAAAAAGGTTTCGTGCGGTTGTTTAACGGGAAGAATCTGCAAGGATGGCACACCAATGTTCAGAAAGTCTTTCATGGCTCGGGGGGGAGTTGGAAAGTGGAGCAAGGCGCGATTACCGGAGAGCAATATCCTCCCGGTTCGGGCAATGGGGGAATTCTGATGACCGATCACCAATACGGTGACTTTGAATTACTATTAGAAGCAGCCCCGGACTGGGGAGTGGATAGTGGTATTTTCCTCAGGACCAACTCGCGGGGCGAATGTTTCCAGGTATATGTAGATTACCATGATCATGGCAACGTGGGCTGGCTATCGACAGAAACACCTACCGGCCAGAAACGCATGATTATTCGGCCCTTTAATTTTTTCGGCAAGTTGAATGAACAAGGGATACTCACTGAATTCACTACCAAGCCCGACGAGCGCGATATCGCCTGGAAACCTGATTATCTGGTTTACAGCGCTACACCCGAGGCCTGGCTATCAGCCTGGAAGATCGGACAATGGAATACTCTTCGCATTCGCTGTGTCGGGAAGTACCCCCAAATTACTACCTGGATCAACCAGACAAAAATTGCGGAATTTGATGGTACAAAATGTCCCCAGCCTAATTATGACAAGGACAAGGTCTTTCAAAACCTGGGCCGAAAAGGGGCGATCGGACTTCAGGTGCACGGAGGTAAGTCAGCATGGGCCGAAGGTGCTAAATGCCGCTGGAGAAATATTCGTATCAAACCGTTATGATCAAAATGCTCTTCCGGTCGGCAACTGCATTGCTCGAAAACAGCGTCAGGCAGTCGAATTATGCTTAACTGGTAAAAGTGTTTTAAAAGAATGTATCTGCAAAATGAAAAGACGAGAATTTCTTCAAAGTTTATCTTATGGTATGACTGGATGTCTGTTCGCTTCTACCGAAGCAACGTACTCCGGTCAAATACAAACCCAAAAGCAACAGGTGACTCTCCCTTATAAAATCGGTATAAGGCAGGCCAGTCTGCGCAATCCTGAAAACCCATCAAAAACTATGATTGCGAATTTTGATACCTTCAAAGTGGCCCGTGATATCCCGGGCATAACAGGTGTGGAGCTGCAGGTAGCCAGTGGTCGCCCTAATATGCGGGATTTAACGGTTGCTTGTCGTTACAAAGCTGAAGCTCATCGCTGGGGACTGAATATACCGAGTACGGCCGGCGTCTGGGATCACGCCGTCTGGGGGCCTCATTCAAAACTTGATCTTCTTGACTCAATTCGAGCGACGGAGATCCTTGGGGCACGTACCATGTTGGTTGCATTCTTTAAAAAAGATGCACCTGGTATGGCTGACAAGAAATCCTATGTCCCGGTTGTTTCCTTATTAAAGGAGGTGGCACCGCGTGCACAGGAGGCAGGCATTGTTCTGGGGCTGGAGAATTCGTTGAGTCCGAAAGATAACAAAGATCTGGTGGATAGAATCGAACATCCCGCCGTCAAAGTTTACTATGATCCCGACAATATGTTTCAATACGGGCATGGTAAGGAAGCGGTCCCGGGAATCGAGTTGCTGGGACTGAGTCGCATATGTGCTGTCCATGTCAAGAACAAAGGCCGTACCATACAGGAAACAGGTCGCATTGATTGGGCGGCGGCTTTGCAAGCCTTGACCAAGATTAGATATGACGGCTGGTTGGTGTTTGAAACTCAGCATAAAAATCACAATCAGTGTAAAGAAATGATTCAACAAAACATAACCTTCATCAAGGAGCATTTTAGTCCGCCGCCTGGATAAGATGCTCTTTTCCAGAGGCGCATTGGAAATGAAATAAGAATTAAGAATCTGGTATTTAAAGAGGGAAAGGTGGTACCGCAATGGAATTATTTATTGATACGGCAAAAGTGGATGAGATCAAGGAGGCGCAGAGCTGGGGTATCGTTGACGGAGTCACAACAAATCCCACCAAGCTCGCTCAGGCGGGCCGTTCATTTATGGAGGTTGTTGATGAAATATGCCAGATGGTTGACGGTCCTGTGAGTGTCGAAGCTGTGAGTACCCAGGCGGATCAGATTATTGAAGAATCCCGGAAGCTGGCCGCGCTGCACGATAACATTGTAGTGAAAGTGCCGTTAATCAGAGAGGGAATAAAAGCGGTAAAAGTCTTGAGCGGAGAAGGAATAAAAACGAACGTTACGCTTAATTTCTCTCCTACCCAGGCACTTCTGGCTGCCAAGGTCGGAGCAACCTACGTCAGTCCTTTTGTAGGGAGACTGGACGATATCAGCTACCCGGGTATGGAATTGGCACAAAAGATAAAGATCGTTTATGATAACTACGGGTTCGACACTAAAATCATTGTCTCGGCTGCCAGGCATCCAATTCATGTTCTGGAAGCTGCTTTAATCGGAGCAGACGTAACTACAATGACATTTGATATTATGGAAAATCTCTTCAATCATCCCTTGACCGATAAGGGATTGGAAATGTTTTTGGATGACTGGAAAAAGGTACCTAAATAAGACATAAACGAGGCAAACAATGGCTAATACGCAGAAAAATCAGATTCGGCCGCTCTACCTGAATGGGAAATGGGTGGAATCGTCCGCTGCGCTCGACGTGGTGAATCCCGCAACGGGTGAAGTATTTGCTCGGGTAGGGACCATCAAACGGGATGTCGTCGCTCAAGCTTTAAGCGATGCCGCTCAGGCCTGGCCCGCCTGGCGAAAGCTCAGCGGGAAACAGCGCGGCACATACCTGCTAAAGATTGCCGAGGTGCTGGGTAACCGTACCGAGGAAATTGCCCGGACCATTACTCTGGAGAACGGCAAGCCATTGGCACAAAGCCGGGGCGAAGTGGCAATGACTATAGATCATCTACGCTGGTTCGCTGCTGAAGCGGAACGAGCCTACGGACGGATTGTGCCCAACCAGGTAGAGGGTAAGCGCCACCTGGTGGTCCGAACCCCGGTAGGCGTGGTCGGGGCGATCGCACCTTGGAACTTTCCCCTGGTGCTGGCGGTACGCAAGGTTGCTCCCGCCTTGGCCGCGGGATGTCCGGTGATACTCAAACCAGCCAGTGCCACTCCGCTATGTGCTGTGATGTTGGCCGAAGCAGTCCATGAGGCTGCTCTACCGGCAGGCGTTTTTCAATTGGTGGTAGGAAAATCCGTTGAAATCGGCGCGGAGATGATCGAAAATCCGTTGTGTCGGAAGATCACCTTCACCGGTTCTACCGAAGTAGGCAAGCATTTGATTCGTCAGGCGGGTGAATCTGTTAAGAAGTTGTCACTGGAGTTGGGAGGTCATGCCCCGGTGTTGGTGTTCGATGACGCTGACCTTGAGCAGGCGGTGAACGGGGCGCTGATCACAAAGTTTCGCAATACCGGCCAGTCTTGCATCGCTGCGAACCGCATCTATGTGCAGCGTTCTATTGCCAATAAATTCATACCACTACTTGTTGAAGGGGCCCGTCAACTGAAAGTGGGCAATGGCCTGGAAGAAGGTGTTGAGATCGGTCCGCTGATCGACGAAAAGGCCCTGCATCGGGCACTGGAACATATAGAACAGGCTCAGAGCCTGGGGGCGAAAGTTTTGTGCGGTGGGAAAGCCTGGCAAGGAGGCCGGGGATATTTTCTGGAACCGACGATCATGACCGAGGTTCCTGCAGATACCCTGTGTATGCGCGATGAGACATTTGCACCGGCGATACCTGTTTGTGTCTTCGACGATGAAGAGGAAGCAATCGAAAAGGCCAATGCCACCGAATATGGGTTGGCGTCATATGCGTTCACCCGGGACATGTCACGGATGTGGCGGCTGGCAGAGTATCTGGAGGCGGGGACAATCGGGATTAACGATGCGGTCCCTTCCACCAGCCAGTGTCCCTTCGGCGGTTTGAAGCAGAGTGGTTGGGGGCGAGAACTTGGCATTGAAGGTCTAGACGCATTTCTTGAAACCAAACACATTTCTTTGGGAGTGCAGGTATGAGTTATTCAATTCCGGAGTATTTATCCATTGGCCCCGAGAGCCTCGGCAAAGATTTACCGGTGAAGTTACGGATCTGCGGATCTCGGGAGGCCATGGCTGAGGATATGGCCCAAGTCATACTGGAAAGTTTCAAACAAGCACAGCGAAATGGTCGTAATGCGACGCTGATCATCCCGGTGGGGCCGGTGGATCAGTTTCCGGTACTGGCGGAGATGATCAATCGAGAGCACTTTGATTGCCGTGATGTTATGCTCATTAACATGGACGAGTATATCGGGGATGGAGATAAACTAATCGACATTAATCACCCTCTGAGTTTCCGTGGTTACATGAATACTAATTTCTATGATCTGCTGGATCCGGAACTTGCGCCTCGGGTCGAAAATCGTGTATTTCCTGATCCGGCGGATCCGACGGTTGTTCAGAAACTGATTAATCAACGGGGCGGAGTGGACGTATGTTTCGGTGGAATCGGAATCAACGGACACCTGGCATTCAATGAACCACCCGAGCCGGGTCAGTCGGTGTCGCTTGAGGAGTTTGAGGCCCTGCCGACGCGGGTGCTAAATCTAAGCCGAGAAACGCGTACAATCAATTCGGTAACTGTTGGCGGAGAGATATCGGTTGTTCCACAACGTGCAATTACAATTGGGATGAAGGAAATTCTGACAGCGAGGCGACTGAGGTTTTACTGCAATCGCCTTTGGCAGCGGGCAGCGGTTCGCCGTCTATTATACGGACCAGTGACGCCGGCTTGCCCGGCATCCCTTTTGAGAACACATGCGGATGCTGAATTGATTGTCACAGATTATGTGGCAGAGTTGCCTGATATTAAATTGCGGTGAAGAAATCGAAAGCGAGGACATTATGCGATTGGATTTTTCCGGTGAACGAGTACTCGCGGTGGTTGCTCATCCGGATGATGCTGAATATCTCTGTGCCGGCACTTTGGCGCGGGCTCGGGCTGACGGGGCTCAAATCGGTATTTGTGTTTTATGCAAGGGAGATCGCGGTCAATCGGCCAAACCAGTCAAGGACCTGGCGGCGGTACGCCGCAGGGAAATGAAGGCGGCGGCCAAAATACTGGGGGCGACGCTCATACTCGGTGAATTCGGTGACGGGCAAATCGTTGACGGTCCGGTCCAGCGACAAAAGCTGATCCAAATCTACCGCCGCTTCCAGCCGACGCTGGTGTTGGCCCACTGGAGGGAAGATTACCATTCGGATCACCGTGCGGCCGGGGCACTAGCAGAAGCGACCTCTTGGTATTGTGCTGCGCTCGGTCACAAGACACAGGCTCCGTTAATGGACCGTCAGCCGGGGTTGTGGTGGATGGATACGGTGAATATGATCGGCTTCGAGCCGGGATTTCTGATCGATGTGAGCAACCAGATTGATTTGAAGCGCCACCTCCTAGCCTGCCATAAGAGCCAAATCCAACGGGGCAAAGACGGCGATTTTACGCCGTTGGAGGAACAAATGATCAGACAATCTGAAGCCCGCGGTGCGCAGGCCGGGGTAGCCGCTGCCGAAGCGTTCAGGAGTTACCTGGCCTGGAAACGAGCACGGGCATGGTGAGTATAAATATGTGAAAGGAGTGCAAATGAGCTTACGAGCATTAATCATCCATCCGGACGACAACGTAGCCAACCTGATTGGTCCCGGCCGGAAGGGAGAATCGGTCCAATGTACGATCGAAGGCGAGAACACACCAACAACCATCTTGCTGCTCGACGACATCCCATCCAATCATAAGTTCGCGCCCGTTGACATTAAGGCGGGTGAACCGATCATCAAGTACGGCCTAAGCATTGGCAGAGCCACATGTGACATTCAGACCGGACAATATGTTCATGTACATAACATCGAGTCCAATCGCGGCCGCGGCGACCTGCAGGATTCGTGACAGCCAATACCTAAACCATAAAACAAGTATATCAAGGAGAACCGACATGAGAGATCATTTTTTCGGATATCCTCGTGAGGACGACCAAGTCGGCATCCGTAACCATGTGTTGATGCTGAGTGGAACCTTATATGCCAATCCGACCTGTGAGCGCGTAGCACAAATGGTTCAAAACACAATTCCTATCGTACACCCTTTGGGGCGCTGTCAGATCGCACCGGATCTTGAACGGACCTTCAAGACCTTGGTCGGCCATGGGCTCAATCCCAACGCGGGCGCCGTAATAGTCGTAGATCATTTTAAGGAACAGGGCTGTACGGCTGACGAGATAGCTCACGAAGTTGCCAAGTCCGGCAAGCCGGTTGATGTCGTCAATATCCGACGTGAAGGTGGTGCTATCAAGGCGCTGGCTAAGGCGACGAACCTTGCCGTCCAGTTCAATCGTAAGATCAATGGCCAACAGCGCCAGCAAGTTCCGCTCGGCAAACTTATCTTTGGATTCAATTGCGGTACCAGCGATGTAACCAGCGGATTGGCCCATAATCGTTGCGTCGGCTGGGTTTGCGACCGGGTAATAGAAGCTGGCGGTCGAGCTCTGGGTGCCGAAACAACCGAAATGTTCGGCGGTGAAACACTCATCCGCAATAAAGCAAAAACTCCGGAAATCGCCGAGAAGATTCTCGGATTCATTAAGGCTATGGAACAGAGAATCCTCGCTTGTGGCGTGGACCTGCGCGGCAGCCAACCGACTGGTGATAATATCGCTGGGGGCCTGTCCACGATAGAAGAAAAGGCCCTTGGCGCTATGCAGAAATGGGGGAACAAGACAATTGTCGGTGCTCTCGAGTATGCTGAAAGGATTGGCGACGAGTCGGGACTTTGGATCATGGATACGCCGGGCCATGGTGGGGAATCAATAACTGGCATCGCTGCAGCCGGCAGCCAGGTGATGAGCTTTTCTACCGGTGGTGGCCACACGATCAATCACCCATTGATGATCACCATCCGACTTACCGGAAATTCTGAGTCCTGGAAAAGGATGCAGGAAACCATGGAAATCGACGTCTCCGACATGTTCCAAGGAACTTCACTGGATGAGGCCGGCGAGCGACTATTCAATGAAGTCCTGGATACCTGCGATGGCAAAATGACCAAAGCTGAAGCGCTAAAGGAATTCAATGCCTTCGCTATCAATCGTTGTGGACCGAGTGTTTGATATGCAAACAACAACGTTAGTTTATAAAAAGGCGAAAAACCGTAAAGATTCTTTACCTTGCTTTGCAAGGTGCCGTGAACTTTTCGTTGCTGCCGAACAAAACGGTGGCTGGCTGGAGCAGTGTGTTGATACAGGTCGCTTCCTGGCTATTAACCGGGAACTTGTTGACGCCCTGGCGTTAACACTGCGACAGATGGCGGGAAACAGCCTCATTCTTGAGATATGCGCCGGGTCAGGTTTATTATCTCATTTATTGGCCGCCCGAAACGTAGACATTCAGGCTACTGATGTGAAACCCCCGAAAGGCTCAGAGATCTTGCGTATGTCGGCTCAGGAGGCGCTGAAGCGTTTTCAACCTTCTGTAGTTTTGGGGGCCTTTGTACCTCATGACGGAGGTGTGGATGAAGCGGTTCTTGCCTGCCCATTAGTCCAACACTATGTAATCATAAACGCAAGAATTGGTGGAGTACTCGGTTCGCCTTTGCTTTGGAGGGCGCCGGCTTGGAAGCACGAACCACTTGATAAAATCCGCTCCTGGCTGATTACACGTCACGATGTTTGGCTGGGGCGTGACAACAGAAAGAATGGTGATATCCTGCAACACGGGGAAGCCTGGCACTTCACTCGAACCACCCTCTCACCAACTGCCCAAGAAAGGTTAAACGTATGAATGAGAACTCCTGCGTGCAGGATCCCAAAGGTATTTCCCTGGATACCGAAGAAACCCAGCGAAAATACTTGTATCGCGGCCTCGACTGGTTCGGTACGGTCGTGCCCGGCTTGGCTCTGGCAGGTTTATTAGCCTGGATGGGTACCGTCTTGGCCAAGCTCATCGGAGTTACTTTGCTCGGCTATGAGAAGACTCCGATTAGTGCTATCATGGTGACTATTCTACTCGGCCTGCTTGTACGTAACATCGCTGGTTTGCCGGCGGCTTATGAGGCGGGTCTGCGTTTCGCTGTGAAGCGTATTTTGCGGTTTGGTATCACACTGCTTGGGCTGCGTCTAAGCCTCCTGGCCGTAGGGAAAATCGGCATTAGTGCACTTCCAGTTGTCCTGGGATGCATTATATCAGCGTTGATTCTGGTCACCTGTCTGAGCAGACTTATGGGATTACCAACTCGTTTGGGCAGTCTCATCGCGGTGGGAACCAGTATCTGCGGCGCCTCGGCGATAGTCGCTGCGGCACCGGCCATTGATGCCGAAGAAGACGAGGTCAGTTACGCAGTCGCCTGCATCACCATCTTTGGTATTATTGCCCTGCTGACCTATCCATATCTGGCCCACTGGATTTTTGCCGGCAATACCGAACATGTGGGTCTGTTCCTGGGTACCGCAATCCATGAAACCTCTCAGGTCGCAGGTGCCGGGTTGATGTATCAGCAGCACTATGACGCCCCGATGGCATTGAACATCGCCGCTACCACGAAGTTGGTTCGCAACGTTTGCATGGGAGCTGTGATTCCCGTAATGGCGGTAATTTACCACCGTGGGAACACAACATCCCAGACCGGAGACAACATCAGCCGAAAATGGTATCAATATGTGCCCCTCTTTGTGATTGCCTTTGTCGTGCTTACCGCTGTTCGTACTGTTGGTGATCTGGGGACGAAAGCCTTCGGCGTCATCTCACAATCTGCCTGGCAGGACTTCATCGTTGAGGTAAAGGTTCTATCGGTTGCCTGTCTGACGATTGCCATGGGTGCAATTGGATTAGGAACCAGTCTCACCAAACTGAGGACGCTGGGGATAAAACCATTACTGGTAGGGCTGGCCGCAGCGGTCTTGGTAGGCGGCGTAAGCCTGATTTTGATAAGACTTTTTATCACAGCGTTGTGAGGACATTGTTATTACATGGATTTGTCAATCGCTGGTTAGTAGTGATTTGGGATTTCGAAATTAAGGTAATCCAATATGGCCCCTATCAAGATTGACCTGCCCTATGGACGAGATACGATCTCAGTTAAGGTCCCCAGCGAAAAGCTCATCGGGATATTCTTACCTCGAGCGCTCGATCCGGTATCCGATCCCGCCCAAGCCTTACGCGAAGCCTTGACTCATCCCATCTCTACACCTCAGCTGCGTGACCTGGCTGCTAAGGCTCACCGGGCCGCCATTGTGATCGAAGACGCTACCCGGGCGGTACCCCAGACATTGATAGTGGATGCCGTAATGGCCGAACTGGAAGCGGCAGGACTCGCGCCGCCACAGGTTGTGGTAATTGTCGCAACCGGCTTGCACCGCCCCATGACCGAGTCGGAGATGGCTGGTGCCTTGGGACGATGGTTCGGGGTACTTAAATGTGAGAATCATGACGCTTATAATCCGAAACGTCTCATGCACCTGGGTACAACGAGCCTGGGTACCAAAATCTCTCTCAATCGTTCCTTCCTGGAGGCTGATCTCAGAATCACTACTGGTGACGTGGAGTATCACCAATTTTGTGGCTACGGTGGTGGCGTGAAGTGCGTTTATCCCGGTCTCGCCGACGCTGAGGCGATTCGGACAAATCATTCTCGCCTGGACCTAGCCGGTACCGGTCCGGGTTTGATCGAAGGCAATCCCGTTCGTAATGAGATCGACGAGGTCGGGCGTATGGCTAAAGTCAACTTCAACATTAGTGTTGCCCTGGACGCCGAACATCGTATTGTGGCCGCGCGCGCTGGAGAACCATATCATTCCTTTCGCCAAGCTTGTCGATTCATCGACGATATGTATGCAGTCGAAGTACCGCACCAATCTGATCTCGTAATTGCTTCTCCGGGTGGACATCCGAGAGACATCGATCTCTACCAGTCCCAGAAAGCCATTGAAGAAGCAACCCAGGTCGTTAAACCAGACGGAGATGTTTTGGTGACGGCCCGCTGTGTGGAAGGGAGCGGCTCAGACCTGTTTGAAGCGTGGATGCGGGAGGCGAACACTCCAGACGATATCATTTGTCGGATCAAAGAAAATTTCGTTATGGGCGCCCATAAAGCTTATCAGATCGCCCGCGCAGCCCAACGAGCGAACATTCACCTTTGCTCAGATATTCCTCCCGGTCGTGTTCGCTCATGGCTGATGAATCCTGTGCGGCCACATCCCGACATTGACAGAATGATCACCCGATCCCAATCTGTTATAGTACTTCCCCAGGCGACACTGATACGGACTCTTGTGTCCTCGGTAGAGGATTCGCCAGATGATTAAGTTTCTTGTCAAATCCATGTGATTCGCGAAGATATACCATATTATCACAAGATAGGCGTTGAAGGCTTTTTCGCCCAAGCTGCAGGTAAAGACTGGCCTGCGTGCGACCTGAATCATTATATCGCAGCAAAACTGTTGTGGAATCACGAACTCAGCGTCGATTTTTTGCTCGATGATTTTTACCGGAAATTTTACCACAGCGCCGCGGAACCAATGGGTAGATACTAAAAAAGGCTCGAATGTGCATTCAGAAATGCAGATGCTTGCCTCTCACCTTTTGGCTTTGAGCAGACAACCATTGCCGTATTTCATTTTTTTACATCTGAGGTGTTGAAAGACTTAAATAACGCGATAACGGAAGCTGAACAAACTGCCCAAACGGATACCGTTTGTAATCGTATTGCACTTATAAGGACCAGACTTGACCTGACAATTAGATTTGTGGATTATATGAGAGCGATTCGCGCTCCCTTCGAAGGCATCGATTTTAGCGATTCTCGAGCCGTTGCCGAGGCACATGAAAAGGCGAAAGCTGTTGGCCGGCCGTTGTCAGATGAATTGATTGAGTTTTGTGAGAAAAATAACCTTACTATCGACCCTAGAGGCCTGCTTTTAAGAGCACATGAACGTTTGAACCGATTTATAAGTAGGCCATAATATGAAAAGCTGAATAAGATTGCTAAGCTCGACATTTTGTAAAGTCTGGAAAAAATGTGCCATCTGGCGGCATGTCTGCTGAGCTGTCCGCAGTGACCTTTTGGATCGTGCCAGGAAGGCAAGTTCGTTGGCATTGCAAGCGGTTAGTGTTGCAGAACCGTTATACGTAAATGTTAGGAACACTAATAACCAGGCTTTAAGCTCGTAAATGCTTAGTGTATAAATGATTCTTAGTTGCTGGCACAGGTCTTAAAATATCTTTTACCAGACTCTTCAATCCTATGCGCATGGTTTTCGCAAGTCGTTCGAAAAAGTTCGGGATAAATTCATATGGTTTCTAGGGTTCTCCGTGGGCAACACGGTGCTGGATAACAAAACCATCTAGCTCTTTCGGGAACAGTGGACCGAAGCGGGTGTGATTGAGAAAACCTTTGACCAGTTTGACCGATTCCTTCGAAGGAATGGTTCTTCCACCGCCAAAAAAGGCTAGATTGTAGATGCGAGAATCGTGTCGACCCCCAAATAGCGCAATCGTAGAAACAAGAATAAAAAAATCTTCGTTTTTCAATCGTTTGGCCCTCATATTTTCAATACCCCACGACTATTATCGACTAATGAAGTCCGAGCAAGAAAAAATACCGGCAGGAAACCTTCTGCTATGGATCGAATTCCTGCTTATTCTATAAGTTTGGGCCTACCCGCAAATTTCCTGGCCGCAAGAGCATGACGTGGGAAGAAGATGAAAATCAAACCTAAAAGATGTGATGACCAGTTGAAAATCGATGAAAAACCCGATCAATAGTGCCTTGACGCCCTTGATGGTAGGGGATATTCTATTGGCGTAGGTGGTACACTTTTGTACCGCCGAGTGGCACATTTGTCTTCCGCCCTTGACACTGGGAAAGATGCATCAGGTTACCGGATAATTGATTGAAACTGAGACAATGAGGATTATCGAATGTTGCCCTCAAAATTGCCCTCAAAATGCGTATCAAAATAGTAAAAAATCGTGTTGGAATAGTAAAGAAACAAGAGATTCTAAATCTTTGCTATCACTGGCATTAAGTTGTAAATACAGCCTTTTAATGACTTTACAAAAAGAGGGCAAAGAGAATCCCGCCCTCTCCGTTACTGCTGTATGGGCAGAACGCCGCGATCATGATGGAAATTTGAGGATCCCATCGTTCGCTGCGTTAAATGAAGATCAGTTTAAGAGATCTATCGAATATAGGTATAATTTTCAGCCAAGAATCATGCAAACCCTCGTGAATGCGGGGGTTTTTGCATTTCGGGAGGTGTCCGGGAGAACGAATTCATGGCCCTTGTGACAATGCAGGACATACAGATCACTCTAGGTGCAGAAAAAGTTCTGGACCAGATGAATCTCCAGCTACATCCCGGCGAAAAGGTGGGAATGGTCGGGGCCAACGGCTCGGGGAAAAGTACCATAATCAAACTCATCGTCGGCGATATCAAACCCGACCTGGGGGAAATTAGCAAATCAAGGGGGCTGCGAATCGGATATCTGGCCCAGGAGGCAACTTTCCACAGCAGTCATACGGTTATGGAAGAAATGCACGCTTCGTTCGATAATGTCCTCAGGCTGCAACGTGAGATACAGAACATCACCCATGATATGGCGATCCTGACCGGGGCGCCACTGAAAACCAAAATGAAACAGTACGACCGTCTCTGCCAGGAATTTGAAAGCTGCGGAGGTTATGACTATGAAATCCGTATCCAGAGCACCTTGGCGGGGCTGGGATTCGAACCAGAGATTTTTGAGGCAAAAACGACGGCGCTGAGCGGGGGACAACTATCACGACTGGGGCTTGCTCAGGTGCTTATGCAAGATACCGACCTTCTATTACTAGATGAACCAACCAATCATCTGGACCTGCAGGCAACAGAATGGCTGGAAACGTTCCTCAACAACTATCCAGGCGCCGCTGTGATCATCAGCCACGATCGATGTCTGCTAGATAAGGTGGCAGTAAAAATTATAGAGGTGGAAAATCGCAAAACGCATGTCTGGAACGGCAATTACAGCAACTATGTGCAAACCAGAGAAACCGTGCGGCTTCAGCAACAACGCGAATATACCAAGCGAAAGGAAATGGTAGAACGTACGTTGGATTTTATCGCCCGCAACAAAGACCAGGAAGGAATGAGAAAAACAGCACGCGGCCGAAAAACGCGATTGAACCGCCTGCTCAAAGAAAATCCTGATTTTCTGGATAGACCCACTGATCAAAAAAGGGTCAAATTCTCGTTCGGAAAAACCGAAACGAGAAGCGAATTGGTATTGCGATGTCAAAACGTAGCAAAATCATTTGGAGAATTAACTCTATTTAAAAATCTTTCGCTGGATGTGATCCGGGGGGAACGGCTGGGGATTACCGGGCCGAACGGGACAGGCAAAAGCACGTTTTTGCGTTTGGCATTGGGGCAAATGGAACCCTCGGCGGGCAGTATTCGTATGGCAAACAATCTGACCGTGGGATATCTAGATCAACATGGTGAGGTGCTCGATGAAGCGCTTAGCGTACTAGACGAGGCTTGGAGCGTGAATCAGAACCTTTCGCCTGAAAAGGTACGCAATCGTTTGGGCGCTTTCTTATTTATGGGCGATGATGTATTCAAAAAATGCGGCGACCTGAGCGGTGGAGAGAGGAATCGACTAATGATCTGCCGATTGGTTTTGGCGGAATCCAACGTACTGATCATGGACGAACCAACCAATCATCTCGATATCGCCAGTCGCGAGATGCTCGAGGTAGCGCTGGATGAATATGAAGGGACCATAATCGTTGTAAGCCATGACAGGTATTTTCTAGATCGCGTGGTGGATAAGCTGCTGATAATCGGTTCTGATGAATTGGGAGAACGCTGCCTTGGTAAAACAGAATGCGTCGGAATCAAACCCGTTTATTCCTATTATGGTGGGCTGGTGCAAAAACGACGAGAGGAAAAGCAGCAAGAAAAAAAAGCTGCTACAGCAGGTATCCGAAAACAACGTGCCACCCGATCGCAAAGCGCCATAAAAGCCAAAACGCCCGAAAACCTCAAACGATTCAATAAATATTCCGTAGAACAGATAGATGAAATGATAACGAGCATGGAACAGGAATTGGCCGAGATGAGAGAACGTTTTGGCGATCCCCTTATCTATAAAAATCCCCAACAGTTTCAGGAACTTCAGCAGCTATATAAGGAAAAAGAAAATGAACTGGAGCTGCTTTACAAGGCGTATGAAAGACGCATGGAATAGAATCAATCTCCACACGCAAATGAAAATCTATATTCAGGTTTATTTACTGAATTGGGCGGCGGGAGCGGGGAGATCGCGTTTGATTTCGTCCACGCGGTAGCCGAAACCGGGTCCGCTGAGCGTTGAAAGGTCCACCATGCCATCGCGACGTTTGTAAATACCCGGATGGACGGCTAATTCCGGGGCAGAGGCGGCGGGGTAAAATTGCATGGCGTTGGTTTCGACACCCATGATGGTACCGGCATGGGACGCCAGGCGGACGTGGGGGATCTGGGCGAGCATAGGGTTGGTCAAATCCTGCACCATCAAGGTCATGCCGTGTGCCTTGGCCCAACATAAACTCAATATGGCTCCGGTCTGGGTTTTACAGGTTTTTAAAGCGACGCCGGTCCATCCCAACTTACGGCCGAGTCGGACCAATTTCCAGTCATGGGCGCTTTCATCCATAAACAAGGGTTTGCGGGCCGAGACGCAGTGTACATCGATCTGGTTTGCCTCAAGATCATAGGGGAAAGGCTGTTCCACATAGAGAATCATCTGGACAATGCGAGGGTGTTCAATGGTAAGGCGGTCCAGGATATCGTTTACATAAGCCGGATCAGTAACAGTACAATTAAAATCGCTGGTAAGCCAAATGACATTATTGTCCAGGGCTATTTTGCCAACCCTGACCAGGCGGTCGTAGTCCCAGGGGGCATCGTTGCCGCGAAGTTTGACCTTAAGGCAGGTCAGGCCGTCGGTCTTGATCCAGTCGGTCAACATTACCGGATATTCGTCATCCGGCTCGGAGCCGGTCAGTTCCGACTCATCAAGGGGGTCCTTGCCCCCTACCAAGTGCCAGGCAGGGAGGGTTTTGGGGGGAGGATATACAAAAAAGTCCGCCGGGAACTTACCAGCAAAAGAGAAATCAACATCATCAGCAGAAGTCAGAAAAGAGGACAAATCGTCATTCATAAATTTAGGGTTATAGGTGGAATAGATATCACGACCTAGAAGATTACCATAGGCATCATGCAGGGCGATATCAAAGGCGGAGCAGCAGATCAAAGCGGCCAGCCAGGGCATAGGCTCGGCTTGAGGGCCGCGCTGTTGATTTAACTCATCCAGTAGGCCGGGCAGTACGGATTGGATAAATGCATAGCCCACCTCCAAAGGATGGCCCTTTCGAACGAAGCGGGCCCAGGCCTGGGCCAACATTTGGCAGAAAAGCTGCATGGTTTCATTTCTTTCCTGGCATTCCAAGTTACTGGTCCAAGACCACTGTACGGCCAGAGGTGTTTCACCCCAACCACAGGCACGGTTTCCCCGAGAGTCGGTGATGGTCAGGCAAACTCTTACACAAGTTACTTCTGTTAAGGTTTCCAAACCAAACTTCAAGGGCACCCGATTAATAACAGGCAGAAAATATAACTTAACGGAAACGGGGGCGATGTCTGTATTCATATTTGACTACACTTACTTTATTCCATTTCGATAATTAAGATATCGCCAGTAATAATCAGGTCAGCCTTACGATTTTTTCTTCCTGGGCCGATTTGTAAATTGACAAGATTAACTCAACGGCCTTGCGAGCCTCGGCGCCGTCGATGCTAAAGTCACTGTCTTTCTCCAGAGCATCAAGGAAGGCGGCGATATTGCTGGTGTGTTTTCCATAGTCAATAGCAGCAGGATCGGCAGCACCGCCGGAACCGCCAGCAGTGCCGAACTGTTTACGAATCCCTTCGTCCTGGGGTTCTTCCTGATCAAACTGCCAAACGGAAATACTGTCTTCGACATAGACAAGGGTACCTTTGGTACCGGTAATTTCTAAGCGACGCAGTTGGCCGGGAAAGGAACCGGTTGTGCCGTAGATGACTCCCAAGGCGCCGTTGGTAAAACGCAGGGCGGCGGCGGCGGTGTCCTCGGTCTCTATTTGCGGATGGGCTGGTTTGCCGGTAAAGGCCATAATTGATTCCACGGGCGGCATCAGTTCGCAAAGCAGATCGATAGTATGGATAGACTGATTCATCAGAGCCCCCCCACCGTCGAGCTTCCAGGTGCCGTGCCAGGTGTCTTTATAGTAGGCCTCAGCCCGCCACCAGGGCACATAGGCGCCAGCGTAGGTGATAATGCCGAAGCGACCGGCAGCAAGGGCGTTGCGAATCGGCTCCAACGAGTCATTAAAACGACTGGGGAAGATACCACCGAGACGAGTGCCGGCCTTTTTATGAGCCTCGATCATATTATCAATGCGTTCCAGGGTAATCTCGAGCGGTTTTTCACAAATGACATGCTTGCCATTTTGAGCGGCGGCCAGGGCGGGTTCCATGTGCAGGCCACTGGGGGTGGCAATAGTGACAATATCAATGTCATCGCTCTGTACCATTTCTTCGTAATCTTTGAAGGTTCGGCAGGAATAAGTCCGGGCTAACTTTTCAGCCTTGGGGGCAACGACATCACAAATACCCACCAGCTTAGCGTTGGGAATGTCTCCGATCGCCCGGGCGTGAAAATCAGCGATCAGGCCGGCACCAATAATTCCAAAATTCCAGGTTTTCATACTTTGTCCTTTCTTTTTCTGATTCAGTATTAATGACTGCATGTCCAGACGTTTTTTATATATCTATAACATGAAGGTGTCAAGATGTTTCAATTTAAGCAACCGCCATATTTCGCATTTGCAGCTTCGTTTTTAACTAGAAAGCCCCCCCCTTTCGTATATAATTGTGTCGTGACGGTATTATATTATATTGAAATATTATTGTATCTTCAAAGGAGAGTAAACATTGGATAAGCGAGTATTACAACCGGTAATCTTATTGGGGCTGGGTATTTTTTTCCTAGTTACTGGGCCACAATTTGTCAGGGCGGCTGAACCATTAATTATTATTGTCGAAGCCGGCAGTCATGATCGGATTGATACTCCGGTTAGTATCGCCCTGGAACAAGAGCCCAAGGTCAATGCAAATATTACACTGAAGGAAATAACAAAATCCGGGAGTCAGTTAATACCTGCGCAGATTGAGCCGGGAAATCCGCCATGTTTATGGTTGATACTAACCGGAAAGACACCTGCTGGAGCTAAACGTACCTTTCAGTTATTAGAAAAGTCGAATCCGACTAATTCGTCTTCAATCGAGGTGGTAAAGGATGATAAAACATTACTGATTCACAGCGGTGCGGAAAAAATCCTCCAATATAATCAGGCGCTCGTGCCGCCACCACCGGGCAAAAGTGAACTCTACACACGCAGCGCGTTTATCCATCCCCTCTGGTCGCCGTCGCAGAAAGTGTTGACCAATATACACCCAAAGGATCATGTTCATCATATGGGTATCTGGATGCCCTGGACGCATACGAGATTTGAAGGGAAAGATGTCGATTTCTGGAATCTGCCTGCGGGGGAAGGTACGGTAAGATTTGTAAAATTTCTCTCGATGTTCAGCGGTGCGGTATGCGGGGGATTTCAGGCTGAACAAAATCACGTAGCCCTTAAAACCAAAGACGGGGAAAAGGTCGTATTGAATGAAATCTGGGATGTCAGGGCATATAATGTAGGCGGTCCGGAAAAGGGCTACCGGATAGTGGATTTCGTCTCCACTCAAACATGCGTAACGGATAGCCCCTTGTATTTACCGAGGTATCGTTATGGTGGGTTTGGCTTTCGTGGTAATGCCGAATGGAAAGGAGCAAAAGCAGCCTATCTCACCAGCGAAGGCAAAACGCGTAAGGACGGCCATAAGACTAGGGCCCACTGGTGTGACACCTCGGGTCAGTGCGGCGAGCAGTGGGTGGGAGTAACACACATGAGCCATCCAGAAAATTTCCGCCATCCGGAGTCGATGCGGATCTGGCCCGGATTTGATAACGAGGTGTTCTTTAACTGGTCCCCTATCCAACTGGGAGACTGGGTACTCGAGCCGGGCAAACAACATGTTTTTCGCTATCGTATGTTAATACATGAAGGTAAAATCAAGGTGGAGGATGCCGAGAGGATCTGGCAGGATTTCGGTGATCCGCCCTTTGTGTATTTCGAAGATAAAATAGTGCATATGTAAACTTTTAAGAAAGGGCAGGAAAGCAGATGAGCAGCAAAAAAAATAATGTTTTACCGGCGGCAATTCTAATCTTGATTTTGGTTAGCGGATGGGCTGATCTGAAGGCGTTTGTTTTTGAGCCCCAGGTCATTGATACTAACGCCACTCTCTGGTGGGCGCGGGCGATTGGTGATATTAACGGTGATGGGCTGCTGGATGTGGTATTGCAAGATAACAATGCCCACGGCGGATGGCTGGGGTGGTATGAGGCGCAAAACAAAGGGAAAAACTGGAAGCAACATATAATCGCTAAAGCCAGTCCTAAGGGTAAGACATTTGCCAGCGGTGATCTGGAAATAGGTGATATCGACAATGACGGTGACATAGATATTATAGGGTTGGAACATACCGGTGAATGGGACAATGACGGGGAGCCGACCGGGATATACTGGTATGAAAACCCTACCTGGCAGTATCATGCCATTGGGGAAGTACCGGCCTGCATCAAAGATCTGAACTTGGTTGATTTTAACGGGGATAAGAAGCTGGATATAGTCACGATTAGTTATGCAAGGCACAGAATATCCATCTTTCGGCAAAACAGCCCTACCGATTGGGTTAAGGTGCAGGAATTTAAGATTGCCAATTTGCATGAAGGGATGGATGTTGGTGATATTGACGGCGACGGTGATCCGGATGTGGCAACCAACGGCTATTGGTTAGAGAATCCCGGAGGTGATCTTGGCGGGGACTGGCAGTTACGGACGATTGATGAGAAGTGGCACAATCAAACCGGCGACTGGTCAAAAAATGCCACCAAGATTTTTTGCCGAGATATTACAGGGGATGGTCGGGTGGAAGTTTTCATTTCGCATTCGGAACGGAATGGCTATCCCATCAGTTGGTATGAATCGTCTGATCCGCGTAAGGGACAATGGAAAGAACATGTAATTTGTAAAAATCTACCCGCCGCCCATACTTTGCAGATATTTGATATGGACGGGGACGGTGATTACGATGTTGTTAGCGGGGTCAATAAAAATCGCGCCAAAGGTTTAAATATCCAAACCTGGCCGGTGCTTATTTTCCTGAACAAGAGTGACAATCTAACCTGGCAGAAATTATACCTGACGGATCAGGGTATCTATAACGGGCAGGTGGGTGATCTGGAAGGAGATGGGGATATGGACATTTTCAGACTTCCTACCCATGATGCTAAAGACTTCGAGGTTCTTATTCAGGAATCTTCCACCCTTAGTCTGGAGAAATGGGAAGCTTATCAAATTGATCAATTGCCGGAACGAGGTATGTTTGTTGAGGCAGGAGATCTGGATGGAGATGGTAAAGAAGACGTGGCCGCGGGTGGGTGGTGGTGGAAAAATCCCGGTCAATTGTCGGGGAAATGGACGCGTCACGAAACAGGTAAACCACTTAATAATATGTTTATCCTGGATGACTTCGACAGAGATGCTGACCTGGACGTTATCGGGACGGAAGGGACGGGAGCAAATGCGAACCATAAGTTCGTATGGGCCTGTAATGACGGGGCGGGGAATTTTGATATTCATACGAACATAGAAACAGGAGGATCGGGCGATTTCCTGCAGGGTAGAGCTGGGGCTGACTTTGGGGCGGGGAGACAAATTATGCTTTCCTGGCACAACGGGGGCGGGGGTATTCAGGCTCTAACGATTCCAGATGATCCATTAAATACGAACTGGCCCTTTAACACCATGAGCACCTCCACCGAAAAAGAAGACCTGAGTCTGGGCGATATTGATCGCGATGGGGATCTGGACATTCTGTTGGGTCTTCAGTGGCTGAGAAATGATGGTACGTCAGACGAGAAAACAAAAGTAAACTGGACGTTATTTACGTTGGGGGATATTTCCGACCTAGACAAGGATGCGGAGCCGGATCGCAATGACCTGGCAGATATAAATGGTGACGGAAGACTGGATGCGGTGATCGGCCTGGAAAACGGTAAGTACGTATTATGGTTTGAGGCACCAGAGGATCCGACCAAGAGCTGGAGCAGGCATGTCATGGGTAAAATTGCAGGTCAGGGATTTAGTATGGACACGGCGGATTTCGACTGTGACGGTGATCCGGATGTGGTGTTCGGGGAGCACCGAGGCAAGACCCAGAACAGGGTGGTTATCTTTGAAAATCAAAACCACGGAGCTGCATGGGAACAGAGGGTAATCCACACAGAGTCGAAAGATGTAATCGATCATCATGATGGAGCACAGGCTGTGGACCTGGACCATGATGGTGATCTCGATATTATTTCTATAGGCTGGTATAACCCCAAGGTGTGGATTTTTGAAAATAGGGCGGTTAGCAAATAACCACTCTATATAATATGTTCTTAATTTTCGGCTATGATTTCAAGGCCGCAGAGGATGGTCTCGGGGAGGAGACTGTTCTGGCTGGGAGTAAGGACGATATTGAGAGTCGCGGCAGCGGGGATGGAAGTAAATTCCTTTATGAGGTCGAGATCAGGTTTGCCAGCTTCGGCGACAATATCAAAATCTTTCAGAACCGTCTCATCCTGAAGGGCAACGTCAAAAATTCGCTGGTCAGTTGATTTGTTATCCGGTTCCAGAAAATATAGGCGAATGGTATATAGTCGTTCCTGGGAATTATTCAGCTTGATGGATATCTCTCGTAAGCCGCGGGCACCGGAGGCGGTGATCCAGTGAGGTACAGAGCCCCTGACAGCAGAAGCATGTTTACGAAAACATTGCAGTTTTTCCGGTACGGTAGTAATAGACACATCGGGTGAGATACCTCCCACAACGGGATAATCGAGCCATAATGTCCCATTTTCAGCCCTGCGGTCGCCGGGTGCGCCAAAATTGATGCCTAGCTGCAGCAAAGGAGCATTAGGCCTGGAACTAATCTTGTTAAAGGTCCATATCTCTGCCTCGGGCATATGCACTAAAGCCAGTGACGTCTGGTTCTGGTAGCTGCAGGTACAGGTGTGAGTATAATCAGGAGCGTTTAATACACCGTCGGCAGCTAGCAAATTGGAAGTACATCCGGACTTGAAACCGCCGAGGTTGCCGGTACCGCTGTCATGGGCAAGATCATAAAAACCCGCCGCAGCAGAACGGAAGGTAAGCAGGTTCTGACTGCCGATCACAAAATCACAGCCATAATTGCGGGTGAATTCCCAGGGAACTAGTTCGCCAGTAATTGGATTTTTACGCTTCTTCTGACTGCCGCTGAGCAGACTAAAAGCCCTGCCCTGGGTGATAACAGTATCATCGTGCAGGATACATGGACCGGTGTACTGATTTGGTCGATCCCAGATTAGGGTGCCGTCCTCAGCCAAGAAGGCAGCCATGCGATTATCAGGTTCGGGAAGCATGTCACGTGAAGGTCGATAGGCTTGGAGCAGGATATCATATTTATGCGAATAGCTTAGCCAGGTGCCGAAAGCTGTCTCGTTGTTTTCCCATAAGATTCTGCCGGATTTGATGTCCAGTGCAAGCAGGCGGAAGGTTTTGCGTGCCGCTTGAATGTCTGGAACCTGGGCATTCTCAATCATGGGGGGGAGCTTATCGAGACAATAAATTTTATCATTGCCGATGGCAATAGCATTATGAATAAAACCGTTTTGAGCCTGGAACTGCCAGAGTACTTTGCCGGTATGGCGGTTCAAAGCCAACAAGCGTTTACCGGCCAGTCGGTCGTAATAACGCAGCCAACGATCTTTCTTAGGTTTTCCGGTAGGAGTAATATAGTGGGACAGTTGTGCAAAATCAGCGCCCGCGATCAAATAGTCTTCATAAACACTAATGAAACCCCACTGCGAATCATTCGGTTCGATGCCGGGCAGAGAAAATATATCTCGGTCATGTCCTGTTACCGCGTCAAGCACGCGACAACGGCCCTTCTCGATAATATATATGCTGTCTTGGGTAGCAACAAAATTCGTACCCCGGGCGTTGGCACCAGGGAGATGCTCTTGATTGTAGGTCTTATCAAGAGGGTCGGGGATAAACGAATCATCATAATAAACACCAAAGGTGTCGAGGTTTTTCAGATGACGTTTCCATAAGGTGCGACCAGTATAAACATCGCGGGCACTGATAGTTTTTATACCTTCAATAAACAGCCGACCGCCGATGACCTGCTCGGGAGGACCGTGGCCATGACGGGGTAAGACATCAGTAAAATCGCACCTGTCGCCAAACCACAACAATCCCAAAGGCGCCTTAACCAGCTTGTCCTGAGAACAAAGACTATTGGCGGCATCGCCGTACTGATGGGTCCAATCGGCCGAGCCGGGTAAGGCCCCTACACGTTTCAATATAAAGATCTCTTTATCAGTGGATACTTTATGACCGGCCAGAGAGGCATCGTTTACCTGTTGAAAGAGCAGGAGTTTTTCTTGCTTAGAAGCTTGCAGGCAGGCGGCGGAACCAAACGGACGCAGAGAATGAAAGACGTACTTGACAAACATGCTCCTTTTTTTATATCCGGCCTCGGTAAGATCTTCAGAGACAATCAGATCAGCAAAATAGGGAGGCAATTGACGGGAAAAAATGTCTCCGAGATGAATTGCCACGCGTTCGCCATAGAAGCCCGCTGCGGTTAGTTCGCGACGCATTTTAGCGACCTTTTTTCTGTCTGTATCAAGAGCAATGATGTGCAGGTCACTCTGGCGGATTAATTCCCTTAATAAATTCCCCTTGCCCAGGCCCAGCAGGAGACAATAACCATCAGGCTGATCGGCAAGTTGTAGTATATGCTGGATTTTTTGCTGGAAACTGCTCGCGGTTTGTTTAAGGGGTGCTTTTTCCGGCATATAGTTGATGGGCTGGACCTTTTCGGCGCCGAAGCAATAGAGTTTGCCAGATAAGGTTGTTACAAATAGTTTTCCGTAAGCAGCAATCATGTTCCAAACCTGTCCATCAATGTGACAAGACCAGGAGAGACGGTGTGAGGTATTGGCATCGGGTATTTCCAGGGCAGCGATCAAACCATCAGGGCCACTGGCATAAAGACGAGGGCCTGCTTTAAGATGTATTTTATCCAAAGGAATCTCAAGGGAGCATTTCAAGAGTCCTTGCGCATCTTTCTTATCCGGCTGGAGAGTATAGGCAATCAACTGTCCGTTTTGGTCCAAGGAATAGACGGCTTTGTCTGCCAGGACATCCGCTTGGGTGCGAGCCAGGCCCTTGCCGTTATCCAGGCGATAAATGATTTCGTTATTGAAGAACCAGTCCCGCCAGGCTGACACTTTATAACCACCAACGTATTTTCCAAAGGCGCGATCCGAGAGATGATAATAAAGCAGTTCACCTGTTTGACGGCGGTAACAGGCCGGGACGGTGCGACCGGGAATAAGCAATTTGTCCTGGATGGCAGCCAGATAACCCTGGGGGGCAACGGTTGCAAAGGCGGGACTGTTGTGCTGCTGGGTTGTGTAGGTAGAGCCGCTGCCGCTATTGGTCCAGACGACTTGTCCAGTTTCGGCGTCCAGACAATGGATAAAAATCCCCATGAACGGCCATATGCCGGCGGTAAAATATATCTTGCCGTCGTAAATGACCGGGGCACCTCGTGCGGGCCAACTGGAGATCAAACGCTCGTTACCAAGAATCATCCTGTCGGCCGGTGCGCCGCGAAACTTCCAGAGTAGTTTACCTTTCTTCGCCTTGAGGCAATAGAGATATCCGTCGTCGCTAACGAAGAATAATTTTCCCTGCCAGGCGACGGGGGCGAAACGCACGGGGCCATCGGTGTAAAATCGCCATTTTTCCTTGCCGGAATCGATATCGTAAGCTGTTACAGAATCGTTTACCATAGAAGGGATAAAAATAAGATCATCCATAACCACCGGTTCGTAGGAACGGTCAAATTGCAGCTTATACTGTATCTGTGTCCAGGCCGGCTGTGGTTGAGGGAGTTGACGGGTCCACTGTAAATTGAGCTGGGCCGGCAGGGCCTCCGGGGAATCAGCGCTGCGACGGGCATCGTAGCGGAACATGGGCCAGCTCTGGTTATATTCTCTACGGCTAAAATACCAGATACCAATTACCGTCAAAATGCCCAACCCCAATACTGTACACACAATAATAAAATTGCGCAGGTGGAATAGTTTTCCCGGAATTTTAATTGACTTTGACAAGATTGGTGCGAGTGCATGTTTTTCCATAATATTATCATACGACATATTAACATTTCCGCAAGATCAATGATGCACCAATACCTATGAAATTATTTATAAAATAATCTTTTCTCGCTGGGATAAATAAGGATAATAGCAGGGACGGAAACAAACCATTGTAGACAATATCGAAGGATAGTCAAATTTAATATGCCAGGAGATCAAAAATGCCTTATACGATCGGATTAGATTTTGGAACCAATTCGGTGCGCTGTTTGATTGTGGAAACATCCAGCGGTGAGGAAATCGCAACTGCCGTGGATGAGTATCAAACGGGAGAACAAGGAATAATTTTAGACAGTTCAGATCATAATCTGGCGCGTCAGCATCCGGCGGATTACCTAACTGGTATCGAAGCGACAATCAGGGCAGCTCTAAGGGTAGCGGCTAAAAAGGATAAAAGCTTCAAGGCCGAGGGAATCATCGGGATAGGGATCGATACCACCGCCTCCACACCTATGCCAGTCACGCGCGAGGGTAAGCCACTATGTCTACTGGAGGAATTTGAGGATAATCCCAACGCATACGCGTGGCTGTGGAAAGATCATACCGCCTTTGCCGAGGCGAGGGAGATTACAAAACTTGCAGAAAAGAAACATCCGGAATATCTGAAAAAGTGCGGAGGTACGTACTCTTCGGAATGGTTTTTCAGCAAGATATTACGCTGCCTGCGGGTGGATCCCAAGGTATTTGACGCTGCTTACACGTGGGTGGAATATTGTGATTATATACCGGCTGTTTTGAAAGGTGATACCAGGCCGGATCAAATAAAACCAGGCCGCTGCGCTGCGGGGCATAAGGCAATGTATAACACGGAATGGGGAGGACTGCCGAGTAAAGATTTTCTGGCCGAGTTGGATCCGAAACTAGGGGAACTGCGTGAGCGTTTGTATGAAAAATCTTATACTATTGATGAGAGAGCAGGAAATTTAGCAAAGGAATGGGCGGCAAAGCTAGGATTGCCGGCGGGTATTCCGATTGCGGTGGGTGCTATTGACGCTCATTTAGGAGCGGTCGGTTCGGGGGTCGGGCCTGGTAAGCTCGTGAAAATCATCGGGACCAGTACCTGTGATATCATGGTGGCGGATAGCACTAATAAACTTCCAGATATTCCAGGATTGTGCGGTATTGTGGATGGGTCGGTGCTACCGGGTTACTATGGTCTGGAGGCCGGTCAATCAGCAGTGGGAGATATTTTTAACTGGTACGTCAATTACCTGCAACCCGGTGGTCCGGAAAAAGGCAGCCATGAGGCGCTGACCAAAAAGGCCGAGCAACTCAAACCGGGGCAGTCAGGCCTGTTGGCCCTGGACTGGAACAACGGCAATCGTAATATACTGGTGGATCAAAGATTGACGGGACTTTTGATTGGACAAACACTACACACCCGTCCGGAAGAGATCTATCGGGCCCTGATCGAGGCTACCGCCTTTGGAGGACTGATGATTATCAGCCGGCTGGAAGAATATGGAGTGAAGGTGGAAGAAGTGATCAATTGCGGCGGGATCGCGGAAAAAAATCCGATGGTAATGCAAATCTATGCCGACGTTATGGGTCGGGAAATGAAAATAGCACGCTCTGCGCAGGCATGTGCGCTGGGAGCGGCCATTGCCGGGGCAGTAGTAGCCGGTAAAGCAGCCGGTGGTTACGAAAGTGTACCGGAGGCCCAGGCGTCTATGTGCGGCATAAAAGACATAACCTACAAGCCCATTGCGGAAAATCAAAAGGTGTATAAAAAAATGTTTGGGCTATATAGAAACTTACATGATGCCTTTGGACTAGCTGATTATACCAGTAGCTTGGCCCATGTTATGAAAGACATGTTGGAAATCAAGGCGCTGTCGAGTGCCTGAAATACTATATAGTTGCCAAGTTGATATTTTTATTAGGAGTGAATTATGTCAGACGGAAAACAAATAACCCGGCGGTCGTTTTTGAGGGGAGTTTTGGCAAGTACGGCAATGCCTTATGTCATTAACTCATCCGCCCTGGGAGCCGGAGATAAATTATCCCCCAGCAATCGACTTAACTTTGGTTTCATCGGATTGGGAGGGCAAGGTACCGGACACCTGCTGGGAGGGGCGTGGACGTACATTCCCGGTGGTTATATAACTGAAGATGATGTGCAGGTCGTTGCAGTTTGTGACGTTCAACGCAAACGCCTGGAAAGTGCCCAACAACGGTGTAACCAGATATATGCCGAAAAGCTGAGCCAAGCGACGTACGATGGGGTCAAGGCCTATAAGGATTTTCGAGAGGTGTTGTCCCGTGCGGATATCGATGCCGTGCTGGTAGCCGTACCCTATCATTGGGCGACACCCATATCGGTTATGGCGATGCGATCCGGTAAGGACGTTTATTGCGAGAAACCAGTCTCTATTACGATCCAAGAAACAAAAATTATGGTAAAGACAGCTCGTCGCTACGGGCGAATCTATCAGGCCGGCACTCAACAGCGGTCCGAGTACGGCGGCAGATTTCGACAGGCATGTGAACTGGTGCGCAATGGCCGTATCGGAGAGCTCAAGGAAGTGTATGCCTATCGGCAACCAGGAGCATTGCTATTCCCTCAGTGGACGTCAAACACTTCGGTGCCTGTACCAGAAGGATTTGATTGGGACTTTTGGCTGGGACCGCTGCCGTGGCGACCATATGCAGGAGGAGTTTGCCAAACAATTCCCGGATTGTTTGTTGGCGACGTCAATTGGAGCCCCCACCATTACGATACTATTCAGTGGACAGTCAACCCCGATATGACCAAGCCGGTTGATATTGAGTACGAAAACGACAATATTCATTATCATTACTCAAATGGCGTGGTTATTCATTCAACAGCATATCCCGGAGAGCCGGTCGGCCCGGTAGGCGGAGCCTGTTATGTCGGTACCACCGGCCGCATTGCAGTCGATCGTAATAACATCGTTTCCCACCCCGCCGACATACTTAAAAAGCCGCTATTGCCCAACGATGAACGTGTATATTATTCCAATAGACACTCGCGGAATTTTTTGGACTGCATTCACAGCCGCAGGGAAACAATCTGCAATCCGGAAGTTGCCGCTGACTCAATAAGAACCGTACTAATCGGTGGTATAAGCCTGGCACTGAAACGCAGTCTGCGCTGGGATCCGGTTAAACTTCAATTTATTGGAGATCCAATAGCAAATCAATTACTATCATATACACCACGTTCACCATGGATTATTTGATGAAAATTAAAATACCCAACAAAAGGTAATGAGAGGTAATTTATGAAGGATTCGTTGTTTATTACAAGTATTATCATTGGGCTAATTATGGCTACTGCCAGTTTAAGTTGGGGGGCCGAAGAACGGGAGCTTATAACCATTCTGCAATCCGATGCTGATGTGGTAAAGAAATGCCAGGCCTGTGTAGAATTGAGAACTTGCGGAACAGTTGAGTCCGTTGAAGTACTGGCGTTGCTGCTGGATGAGGAACGTGTAAGCCATGCTGCCCGATATGCCCTGGAGGGGATGCCTTTCCCGGAAGCACAAGCAGTTTTACGTGAGGCTATTGTCAAAACAGCAGGGGAACGCAAAATAGTATTTATCAATTTGGCTGGTTTGCGACGCGACAAAAAGGCCATTGAGTTACTAATACCACTGTTGTCGAACAAGGATGCCGCCCTTGCAGATGCGGCTGCAATGGCACTGGGTCGAATCGGTGGTAAGCAAAGCCTTACCGCATTGACCTTAGCCAGTAAGAGTACCGATCCCAAGATCAGAACTTCTGCCTCGCAGGCGCTGTTACAATGTGCCGAATACAGCTTACAAGCGGGGGACAATTCCAGCGCCGCAGCGATTTATAAGCAGATTGCCGGCGCTGATGTCTGTCCCGCTATCCTCAATGCCGCCTGGCGGGGACAAGTTTTGTCGGACGCCACACAACGCTCTGAGCTCGTCGTCGGTGCCCTGCTTGAGGGCGATATATTACTGCAGCGGGTTGCACTTAAATTGGTACGGGAAATCAAAGATCCCCAATTGCTCAAGGCTTGCATGAAACATTGGGATTCGCTTTCCGGTGAGGCACAGTTGGCGATAGTTGATGCCTATGTTCAATGCAGCGATAATGTTCTTGATATGCTTCGTACCGCCAGCCTTAGTACGCATCTGAATGTAAGGATTGCGGCCTGGCAGTACAGGGCCCAACTGGGCGACAGTAAGGTAATTCCGGTTTTGGCCGCTGCAGCATGCGGCGCTGAGCCATCGGAAAAACAAGCCGCTCAAGCCACACTAGGTACTCTGCGGGGAAATAACATTGATACCGAAATAGTCATGTATCTGAGAACAGCGGATGTGCCGGTTAAGGTGGTATTGATTCAAGCCCTGGTGGAAAGAAGCGCTACGGAAATAGCACCTGACTTATTAGCTTATGCTAAAGATGAAAACCGTTCCGTTCGGATCGAAGCACTAAAGGCCCTGCGCAGCCTAGCAAGTGCAAAAGAAATTTCCCCTTTAATTGGTATGCTTCTCCATAATAACAAAGAACTAAATTATATCCATAAGGCATTGGTAACCGCAGCACGACGATGTTCACTTGAACAAAAGACCAACCAGGACATTCTGGCCCGGCGGGAGGAAGCAAAGGCAATAGAACAGCAATGTGCTCTGCTGGAGATATTAGGTGATTTGGGGCAGGAATCTGCCTTGCCGATACTACGCGAGGCATTACAGCATAAAAGTCCACAAATACAATACGCAGCTATTAACGCTCTTAGTGCATGGCCCAATACCAAGTCTCTGGAGGATCTGTTGAAGATTGTGCGCAACTCTGCTAACAAAACACATCGAGTATTGGCTTTGCGCGGATATATAGACATAGCTGATTCGGCCGCGGATATTCCGCCTGCTCAAAAACTTAAGCTCTATAAGGGGGTGGTCAAATCAGCAGAGACCAATACGGAGAAGAAACAAATTCTCGCCGCTCTTTCGAAGATAAAGACCAAAGAAGCACTAAATTTTGCCGAAGAGTTTCTGTCTGATGCAGCATTGGAGCGGGAGGCGGCTCAGGCGGCCTTGACAATAGCCAAAGAACTCTGCGAAACAAACCCATTCGACGTCAGGACTGTGCTGGTGAAGGTAAAAGACGCCAATATTGCTGAAAACCAAAAACAACAAGCCCGGAAAATTATCAAGGAAATCGATACAGAAAGGTCTTATCTGCTCGATTGGGAAGTTGTCGGCCCCTATTTCCAGAAGGACAAATCTTGCACACAGCTATTTGATATACCCTTTGGCCCTGAAGTGAAGGGAGAGCAGGTTCAATGGAAACCGATTCCCGTCAGCAAATACGGTTCACATATAGGGTATCTGGACATTTTGAGGGCCCTGAACGGAGGTGATCAAAGGGTCGCTTATCTTAGAACCAATATCAAAGCACCCGAAGCCCAAAAAGTTGTATTCGAAATATTCAGTGATGACGGTGTAAAAGCCTGGCTGAACGGTAAAGTGATTCACGCCAATAATACAATGCGACCGATTCCAACAACTCCGGATCTGGCCAATGCGACCCTGCAAAAAGGAACAAATGTGCTTCTACTTAAAGTCACCCAAAACAACCTACCCTGGGGAGCTATCGTCCGGATGCACCCCGCAGAAAATTAGCCAATCAGGATCAAGAAATGAATTCCCGTGAACGTGTAAAAGCCGCTATGGAGCACAAACCGGTGGATAGAGTGCCGGTGATGTGCCAACTGGCATTGGGCCATTACTTTCTTAACAGTAATTATCAATCACTGGATATATGGTTTGACAGTGTTACTTTTGCCCAGGTGCTGATAGAATTTCAACAGCAATATGAATTCGACGGAATTCTGATAAATCTGCCGGGCAGACCGTCAAATTGGCGGGAATACCTGAACTCATACAGCCATGCGGAAAATGAGGAACGGGCCGTGTGGAATTCGGGTAATATCACTATTGTGCCCTTCGATGATAATTTACATACTTACCAGCATAACATGCAACCACTGTCACGGGCTCATTATGAATCGGTGGACGCTAATGATCCCGCAACATATAGGATTCCTGGTTATGTGTGGAATACCTGGCACGCACCTTCATTATGGGAGATAGACAAAAATGCCGACCTTACCAACCCGGGCAGTTATCCAGAATGGTTTACCCTGGCATTACGCTCGGTGCGATCCAAAGGAGAGGAAATTTCGGTACATGTAGAGGTTTTTTCTCCCTTTACGCACCTGATGGAATTGTTTGGATATGAGCAGGCCTTGATGGCCCTGATGGATGCACCGGATAAATGCCATAACTTGCTTTCGATTTTTACTGAACATGTCGCTGCCCGGATAAAATGCCATGCAGGTTGCGATCCGGATGCCTTGAATATCAGCAGTGCGTTTGCCGGAGCGGGATTTATCAGCCGGGAGATGTACCGGGAATTCGTGGTGCCCTACGAAAGACGCCTGGTTCAGGCAGCTCATGATTCTAATGTGCCGATTTACGTGCACACCTGCGGGGCGATCGGTGATCGTCTGGACTTGATGTTGGAATCGGGATATGACGGGATAGACACGCTCGATCCGCCGCCGCTGGGGACTGTGAACCTGGCCGAGGCCAAGCAGAAATACGGGGAGCAATTCTTCTTCAAGGGAAATCTGGATGCCGTTAATGAAATGCTATCGGCTGATGATCAGACATTCGAAAAGGCAGTTCGGAACCGTCTGGAAATCGGCAAACAGGGGTCGGGCTATATTCTGTCTTCGGCCTGTTCCGTAGCACCACACGTGAAACCGGAACGTCTTAAAACTATGGTGGAACTGGCAAAAAAGTATGGGGTATAAATATAGTATAGTTAGGGACTATATCTATCTAATAACGCCCAGGTATCTGCCCATCCAATAGGGCAACAGATAAATATCGCCGCTATATTCCCTATATCCTCCGTCGTCTGAGTCTAATTCAAAAACATTAAAATTGTGTTTACCCATGCGACGCTCATCAGGAGGCAAGACAACCAACGTTTCTTGACGACGAAAATTTGGCTTCAAAAATTTCAGATCCCTACGATGGCTGTTTTTGACCGACCAATTGATTGTGTCCAGCGGGAATTCCTGCAAAGTCCAAATTGATTCCTTCAGATCGAATTGCTCCACTTGTGTCATAGCATAAATAAAATCCCACAGCGGATCTTTTTCCGGCCGTTCGACCTCCCAGTGGCTTCGGATGGTCTGTTTATACTTTTCGCGGAGATCATCCGTAAAGGCATATTTATATAAATTCCAATAGCTCAAGAAAGCCAGCTCATCATCTGAATGGTTCCAGGTGTCCGAAAGATAGATACCTTTAACAAATCCTATTTCACTCATGGGCGTCATGATGTTATTCAGATAACCGTATTTGTCGAGTAATTCATAGGCTTTATCCCGATAGATATCTTTTTTCGTAAAATGATAGGCTGTCTGCAGAAATGAAATTATTTCGACCGAGTTGAGCCTGCGATCCCCTACCCCTTTGGGAAACTTATTTACATAATCCGGATTCCACTTGCCCCAATCCGTAGGTTTGCCGTCGATATCGATAAGATAAAAGTCATTTCGGACAATATGATCCATGATTTTATCCATCAATATAATTGCCCTCTCGCGCCAGCTTTCCTCCGGAATAACTTCGGCAAAAATGCTATAAGCAAAAAAGTGACCGACAATCTCATCACTGCTGGTGGTGGCCTTCCACTGCCAATATCCATCTTGGGTAGGATGCCACCTGTCTTTATGATGTACCGCATAGCCTGTACGCACAAAAGAGCGGGCCGGAAATCCATTTAATGGATTGATATACTCCAGTCTTTCCATGGCTTCAAAGGCCTCATGACAATTTTCCAGCGCATCCGCGGACTTGGTTACCGCATATCGGAAAAGCTCCCCCCCCAGATACATGGCCGTCCACAAACCATCGTTGTCCTTATCCTCAAGTGTGCCTGTCGATAAATCCCCAGGTCTGGATAGTCTCAAAGGACTGTTGAAACCATATCTCACGTGTCGCATACGCGTGAGCTTTTCAAAATGGTTCGCTTTCTCCAGCAAGGTCATTTTTTCAAAATGTATTATATTCAGACCTTTACGGGTAAGTAGCAGCACATTCCCCCCAGGGTCTGGGGCAATATCGACAACCTCATCATCAACCAGCCAGCGACCCCCGGCATAGTAATCTATCTTTCCGCTTTGACGTAAGGCAAAGGCCCCGCGCGGCGTGCCAAACCAGATTTTACCGGCTATTTGTTTTATTACCCTGATATCCGGCCAAGGCAATTCCTTTTGAATGGGTCCCTGGGGCTGGAATGAGTTGGCATCCAGTTTGATATAACCATCCCGGGTGCCCAATATAATGACGGCATTACCATCTAACATCTCCAGGCAATTCAAATGCTGCCCCTTAAATATGGTAACTACTTCCTTACCGGGTGAATAACAATCGATGTGGGCATCATACACAAGAAAATATCGCCTGCCTACCCTATCATAGAATATCTGTTTTATCTGTTGTCGGTTGGTTTTCCATTGCGCTGCTTGCCTGTCTTTATGGAAATACACGATTGTCCCGTTCCCACCTACTAAAAAATCAAAATTGTCGCCCATTTTAAATAAATGGGCGCCAGGCATCTCATGGGGCACCAAGAAGTTGCCCGCCCAGGCATTACTTAATACCATCTTATCAGTTAAATATACGAATTGATTTTTATAAATATCCAGACCGCGTATCTGCATATCCCGTAATGGTTGATACTGGTTCTCCCTGACCAGTTCACCTTGATAAATTTGCATAAGACCTTTGCTGGACAGAATCTGGATACGTCCGTTTCGATCTGCGGCCACAGTCAGCAATTCTACCCTGGAAATCTCTTCGGAGAGTGGGATTTTCTCCGCATAATCCTGTTCAAATGGTTTATCCTTATAAAATGGCTGAGTAATTTCTGGCATAGCCGTAGAAAACATACTCAATAAGGCAAATAAAACTAAACACAAACCTTTAACGTTCATAAGTCACCCTCATTAAAATCAGGAAAATTCAATTATGGCTTTAATCACCCCGTCCCGGTACCCCCCTACCAACTCGAATGCCTCCTGAGCCCTTTCCATAGGAAAGCGGTGCGTAACCATAAAATCCAAATCACTCTTGCCCGAGCCAACCAAATCAACAGCCTCCTGAGTGCAACCATTTTGCCTTCTTATATTAATAACTGTCACTTCCCGTCGCCGTAACAGGTCAATTTGGAAATTAATCCTATCAAACCTGGGTATCCCGACCAGGACAATCTTCCCCCCCGGTTTCATCATATCCAGAGCCTGGTCTATCGCTTCCTGCTCCCCGGCGCATTCGAAAACCGCATCCAATCCCAAGGGGTTCATCTCCATAATTTCTTGAACAATATTTTTCTTGTCCGGATTAGCAACCCAGCGTGTCCCTACCTGCTGCGCCACCTGCACACGATGATCGATTTTATCAGTTACATAAATGTTACCAACTCCCTGGATCTGGGCGGCACGTAGGCAACTCAAACCGATAGGGCCCGCACCAAGAATTGCTATATCAGCCTTCTTGGGCAAAAGCGCTTGTTTCACTGAATAAATACCGATGGCATAGGGTTCACACAGCACTGCTTGCTCAAAAGTCATTTTATCCGGCATAGGAAATACAGATTCTCCCGGCATAACAATATATTCACATAAACAGCCGTCTGCCTGTCCCGGTGTACCCAAAAAACCCAGGTTACGACAGGTATTTTCCCGCCCCGAACGGCATTGATCACATTTGTGACAGACAATCGCCGGATCGACTGCTACCCGATCACCCACTCGGGTGCGGCTGACAGAACTTCCAACTTCAACCACCGTAGCGGCACATTCGTGTCCTACACGATATGGGTATTTCACTATCTGAGAACCAATGCGACCTGTCTCATAATAGTGCACATCTGAGCCACAAACGCCTACCTTTTCAATCTTTAACAGCACTTGATCATCTTTCTCGATGACTGGGTCGGGGGCCTTTTGCAGACTCATTTGCCTGATGTCGGTCAAAAAAACAGCTTTCATAGTATTGTGATACCTTTCGAATAATATTTATGTGTATTATATGTCCGGTTGGGCGTGTCTTAATACATGCCTTGTTAACCTCCATGAACGGGTAGAATAATATATCCTATTCTCAGTTGCCATCATATTTTTCACCCCTTCAATGGGTTCCGGAAATGTGATTTTGACATTGTCTGGCCGATTGAGTATATTGCGGAGATGCCAAGTGCACAAATAAGATAACAACTAAAAGCTTTTAAAAAAAGGTGTGATATGACCGGTATTAATGGTATCCAAAAGAATTTGTTGGCGATAATATTATTGCTGTCATGGGTTGGGGAGAAAGCGTCTGGCGAACAGCTATCCATGGAGAAATCCGTGGTATTGATACGCAGTGTCAGTCAGGATTTTGACTATGCCATGCCGTGGAAGCAGAAGTCGATGTCCCAAGGCACCGGTTCGGGATTTATCATTGAAGGCAAACGTATCCTGACCAACGCGCATAATGTAAGCAATAATAAATACGTGGAAGTAAAAAAGCAGGCGCAGGCTAAAAGATATCCAGCCCAGGTGGCGTTTATCGGGCACGACTGTGATCTGGCCATATTGACAGTACCGGACGATAGCTTTTTTGAAGGGACCATGCCGCTGGAGATTGGCGGTGTACCCAAGACCAATACAACTGTATCTACGTATGGTTTTCCCATCGGGGGCGAGTTGATTTCTGTAACCGAAGGGGTTGTATCGAGAGTAGAGATGGATTATTACAGCCATACAGGGGCGGATTCACATCTGGTAGTGCAGACAGATGCGGCAATTAATCCAGGTAATAGTGGTGGGCCGGTGATGCAGGACGGCAAGGTGGTGGGAGTAGCATTTCAGGGGCTGCGCCAAGCGGATAATATCGGGTATATGATTCCGACTACGGTAATACAGCATTTTCTCAAAGACACCGAAGATGGAAAATACGATATGTTCGGATCATTAGGATTCACATCTTATCCGGGTCTGCATAGCC
>Ga0272441_10000764_pt1 | contig 71546 bp, 64 predicted proteins | sample SSMProp6N_FD_193582 | JGI IMG/M metagenome (GOLD analysis project Ga0272441, IMG submission 193582) | Marine sediment archaeal communities from Little Sippewissett salt marsh, Falmouth, MA, United States - SSM-Prop-6N | ecosystem: Environmental > Aquatic > Marine > Wetlands > Sediment ...
CGCCTGCCGCGCAGAGCGCGGGTTTCCCCCTGGGGGGACGGAAGGGGGGTCTGGAGCCACGAAGTGGCGGATCCGTCTTCCCCTTGGCAATGAAGCTTCGTTGATCTACAGAGTTCGTAATTGCCACGAAATCAATCCGAGGCAGCCGGAAACGGGGACTCACCAAGGGGTAGCGATCACACCCGGCGCAGGGTTGACAGTCGGTGCTGGGCCTTCGTACAGTCTGGGTCCACCAGACCGCGAGGCATGGGTCCATGGCAGAGACAGGCCAACGGTCCTGGCGTTTCGACCGAGCTGACCGGCGCGGGTGGCGCAGGTAGACGCCCCGAGCACCGACAAAGGAAAGGGACCATGGCGAGGACGACGAAGCGCAAGGCAGCACCGAAAAAGAAAGCGGCCCCGCGGAAGAAGGTCGCCGAGAAGAAGGTCGCCAAGAAGAAGGTCGCCGAGAAGAAGGTCGCCAAGAAAAAGGTCGTCCGGAAAAAGAGGGTCACGCCCCTGCCGGAGGACTTCTCGAACATCTCGGCCTACCTGACGGTGACCAGTGTCAGCAAGGCCCTGGACTTCTACCAGAAGGCCTTCGGGCTCAAGGTCCACGGAGAGCCCATGCGGGCCGGGCGCGCCATCATCCACGCGGTGGTCAAGCACGGCGACTCGACGGTCATGCTGGGCGGGCCCGCGCCGGACGGGTCTCATGGCTCGCCGGCGTCCCAGGGCGTCACCTCCCACTGCTTCGGGCTGTACGTGTACGTCAGGAACGTGGACGCCCACCACAAGCAGGTGAAGCGCTTCGGGGGCATCGAGGTCACCGACCCCATGACCATGTTCTGGGGTGACCGGATGTACGACGTGGTGGACCGCGACGGCCACCGGTGGACCTTCGCCAGCCGAAAGAGCGTACCGACTCCCGAGCAGATGGCGGCGGCCATGGCTGCCATGATGGGCGGTTAGAGACTTGGCAGACCTGAATCAGGACACGCTGACTCGGCTGGCAGGGTTCATCCGGGAGGTGATCGGCGAGGAGTGGGCCGACGACCTGGAGATAGGGGCAGAGACCTCCTTCAACAACGACCTCGAGCTGGAGTCCATCGAGTTCGTGGCCCTGGCGGAGAAGCTGCAGGAGCACTACGGGAAGCGGGTGGACTTCGTGGGCTGGCTGTCGGGCAAGGACATCAACGAGATCATCCAGCTGACCGTCGGGGACCTGGCGAGCTTCATCGTGTCATGCCTGTCGTCCGGGTCAACGGCGTAGCGCTGCACAGCCAGCACCTGGGCGCGGGCCCCCTGGTGGCGATGCTGCACGGCCTCGTCATCGGCAACATGGCGACCTGGTACTTCACGGCGGCCCACGCCCTGTCCAAGCGCCATCGCGTGCTGCTTTACGATTTGCGCGGTCACGGCAAGAGCGAGCGGGTGGAGACTGGGTACGACCTGGGGACCATGGTGGGTGATCTGGAGGCCCTGTTGGAGGCGAGCCGCGGCGGTGAGGGCGAGGACGGCGAGAGGATATCGCTGGTGGGGCACAGCTACGGTGGGCTGGTGGCGCTCCGGTACGCCATGGCCCACCCCGAGCGGATGGCACGGCTGGCCCTGGTGGATGTGCCCCTGTCCCCGGCGTCCATCGCGGTCGGCTTGGAGCCGGATCTCGACGACGAAGAAGAAGATCTCTTCCTTGGGTTGCCCCAGTTTCTACAGCAGTCCCTCACCCGCGGCAGCCGCCGGGCCCGTCACCTCCTGTCCACGCTGGATCTTCTGCTCCGGCGCGCCTCTCTGCTCGAAGACCTCAAGGCAGAGCCGGACGTCACCGAAGAGGACCTGGCGCGCGTAAGCTGTCCGGTGCTCTGTCTGTACGGGGACGCGTCGTGGTTTCTGCCCGACAGCGAGGCCTACGCGGCCTGGCTTCCGGACGCCCGGCGCGTGGTGATTCCCGGAAGACACCACCTGCCCGTCGAGTCGGCGGACCTCGTGCGTACACACCTCGAGGAGTTCCTCCATGGCTGAAATCCTGGCCAACGGGCTGCGGACGCACGTGCAGCGGCTCGGCGAAGGCTCCCCCGCGGCGGTGTTCGTCCACGGCATCGTGGTGGACAACCTGTCGAGCCTGTACTTCACCCTGGCGCCCCTGGTGTCCCAGCACAGGCGGGCGCTGCTGTACGACCTGCGCGGACACGGGCGGACCGAGCGCCCCCCGCGGGGCTACCGGCTGGACGACCTACACGACGATCTCCACGCGGTGCTCGACGCCGAGATCCCCGACGACCCGGCGATTCTCGTGGGCCACAGCTACGGGGGGCTCATCGCCCTGTCCTTCGCGCTGCGCTGGCCCGAGCGAGTCGCCGGGCTGGCGCTCATTGACCCGCCCCTGCCGCTGCCGAGCTGGGGAACGGAGATCGCCGCCATCTTCGGCCTCAAGGGCGAGGCCCGGGACCGACGCGTGCGGGAGGCCTACGACACCATGCACGGCCCCGGGGAGACCCGGAAGCGACGGCGCCTGGCGGCAAACGCCAACGCCCTGGTGGGGGAGACGACCCTGCTCGACGACATGCGCGCCTCCCGGGCGTTCTCCGAGGCCGAGATCAGCGGGCTGCGCTGCCCCACCCTGGCCATCTATGGCGACGCGTCGGAGATCATCCGGTCGGCGCGACACCTCGAGCGGCTCGTGAGCCACGCCCAGGTGGAGATCCTGCCCGGGTGCACCCACCTGGTCCTCTTCGAGGCCACCCACAAGGTTCGCGAACTGGTCCTGGCCTGGCTGGAAAGGCAGGTCTGAGCCATGGCGCGCTTCCTCTTCGTGGTGCCGCCCCTCACCGGCCACGTGAACCCCACTGTCAGCGTGGCCCACGAGCTGGAGGGATTGGGGCACGAGGTGGCCTGGGTGGGCTACCCGTCCAAGGTGGCGCCGCTGTTGCCCCCCGGGGCGCGGCTGTTGGAGCTGGACGACGACGCCTACGCCGCGCTGGAGGCCGGGTTCGCCGAGGAGACCCGGCGCGTGCGGCTGCTCGAGAGCGTCGTGTTTCTCTGGGATCGCTTCCTCGTGCCACTGACCCACGCCATGGTGCCAGGCGTGGACCGGGCTGTCGACGCCTGGGCGCCGGACCTGCTGGTGGTGGATCAGCAGGCGCTGGCCGGCGCGGCGGTGGCCCGCCGCCGGGGGCTGCGCTGGGCCACCCTGGCCACGAGCGCCGCAGACGCCCTGGATCGCGACGAACCGGGAGCCAACGTCATCTGGGACTTCATCGACGCGCAATACGCCCGGGTCCAGGAGGCGCTGGGCCTGGCGGTCTGGGCGCGGCCGGACAACTCGCCCGACCTGGTGGTGGTCTTCTCCACCCGGGCGCTCTTCGGGGACGTGCCCCTGCCCGCCGCCTACCGCTTCGTGGGGCCGGCCATCACCCAGCGACCCGCGGTGGCCTTCCCCTGGGAGGAGCTGCGCGACGGACCCAAGGTGCTGGTGAGCCTGGGCACGGTGAACCCCCAGAGGGGTCGCCCCTTCTACAGACAGGTCGCCGAGGGCCTGGGAGGCGAGCCCTATCAGGTGATCCTCGTGGCGCCGGAGTCGCTCCTGCCCGACGCGGTGCCGAACAACTTCCTGGTGCGCCAATACGTGCCCCAGCTCAGGCTGCTGGCGGAAGTGGACGCGGTCCTCTGCCACGCCGGGCAGAACACCGTCTCCGAGGCGTTGGCCCACGGGGTGCCCCTGGTGATGACCCCCATCCGGGACGACCAACCCATCGTGGCGGGCCTCGTGGCCCGCGCCGGCGCCGGGATCCGCCTGCGCTTCGGCAAGCGGCTGCGCGCCACGCACCTGCGCGAGGCCGTGGGCAGGGTGCTGACCGAGCCCGGGTTCCGCGCCGCGGCCGGCCGGGTGCGGGGCTCCTTCGAGGCCGCCGGCGGTGCCCGCCGCGCGGCCGAATTGCTCGTGGATCTCCAACAGGCGGGCGCGCCCCATCCGCCGCAGGGGGGACACTAGACCATGGCGCGCTTCCTCTTCGTGGTGCCGCCCCTCACCGGTCACATCAACCCCACGCTGTCGGTGGGGCACCTCCTGGCCGAGCGCGGCCACGAGGTGGCCTGGGTGGGCCACCCCTCCAAGGTGCGCCCGCTGCTCGGGCCCACGGACCACCTCTTCGCGCTGGAGGAGCGCATCTCGAGAGAGACGCTCGCCCAGCTCAGCCACAAGTCGACCACCCTGCGCGGGCTGGCGGCCATGAAGTTTCTGTGGGAGGACGTGCTGGTGCCCCTCGGGCGGTCCATGCAGCCCGGCGTGCGCCAGGCGGTGCGGGACTTCTCGCCCGACGTGATCATCGCCGACCAGCAGGGACTGGCGGGCGCCATCGTGGCCCGGCAGACGGGGCTCGCGTGGGCGACTTTGGCCACCAGCGCGGCGGGTCTCATCGAGATGCCGCTGCCCCTGGTCTGGGACTGGGTCCTCGCCCAGCTCGCCGACCTCCAGCGGGAGGCAGGCCTGGATCCGGTGGAGCGTCCCGACATCTCGGAGCGGTTGATGGTGGTCTTCACCACCACGGCCCTGGCCGGCGAGGGTGACTACCCGGACCACTACCGGTTCGTGGGCCCCTCCATCCTGGACCGGGGCCCAGAGACGGACTTTCCCTGGGAGCGACTGCGCGAGTCGAAGCGGCTGCTGGTGAGCCTGGGCACCGTCAACGCCGAACGGGGCGCCTCCTTCTACGGCAAGGTCGTCGAGGCCCTCGCCGACGAGCCGGTCCAGGTGATCCTGTCGGCGCCCCGGGCGCTGTTGCCAGCCCTGCCCGACAACTTCCTCGCCCGGGACTACGTGCCCCAGCTGGCCCTGCTGCCCCACGTGGACGCGGTGGTGTGCCACGCCGGGCAGAACACCGTGTCGGAGGCCCTGGCCCACGGCCGTCCCCTGGTGGTGACCCCCATCAAGGACGACCAGGGGCTCATCGCCACCCAGGTGGTCAACGCCGGCGCGGGCCTGAGGGTGCGCTGGGGACGGCTGCGGACCGCTGATCTCCAGGCGGCCATCCGGCGGGTCCTCGCCGAGCCGTCCTTTGGAGAGGCCGCGGCAAGGATCCAACGATCATTCGTGGAGGCCGGCGGCGCCGCCCGGGCGGCCGACCTCGTGGAGGAGCTACTGTGAAGGCCTATCGCATCGCAACCGGCGCCCGCATCGAGCTGTACGGCGACCCCGTCGGCGAGGTGCTGATCCAGAACCTGCCCCTCGCCGAGCACCAGGCCATCGCCGCGCGCGAGGCCGGCTGCGTCCTGGTGGACCTGGCCGACGACGATGCCCTCCGGGACCTGGAGGATCCGTCACCGCACATCACGTTCCCCGACGACCTGTACCTGTCCTGGGGCCTGGTCACCGCGTTTCTCGACGAGGTCCGCCGTGCGCCGCGCCAGCCAGCAGTCCTGGCCCTGCGGCGCAACGAGCGCATCGACGCGCTGGCGGCCACCCAGGACGTGGACCTGACCGACGACCTGATGATCTACCCGGTGCGCTACCGCGTGCCAGGACACCATGGCGAGCCCACGCCGCTGCCCGTGGACGTGGAGGACGGCTTCCCCATCCGAAAGCGGCTGCCCAAGCACGTGCTGGCGACCGGGGAGGTCACCAGCTACGTGACGTCACGCTCCATCCTGCAGATCGTGACCCCGCTGCACCTGCACCTGGCCAACATGGCGGCGATCCTCAACCGGGTGGCCCGATGGTCCGAGAGCAAGGGGATCCTCGGGCACGCCCTCGGCGTCGCCCAGTGGATCGGCGAGCGGCTCGGCGGCGGAGCGTCGGGACGAACCGCCGCCCCACCCATCTTCTACAAGTACCTCCAGAGTCAAAACGTCATCGGAAAAAACTGTGACATCCACCCCGACGCCGTGGTGGAGGGCTGTGTTGTCGGCGACAACGTGCGCGTGGGCGCCGGGTCCTATCTGCAGTTTTCCCACCTGGGCGACGACGTGGATGTCTCCGCCAGCGCGGTGGTGCTCAGCTCCATCCTGGGCGAGGGCACGCAGCTCGTGACTCGGGAGTGGCTCTCGCTGTGTGTGATCTACCCGGGCGTGTTCTGCGCCCCCCGACACATGCAGTTCGGAGTGGTCGGGCGCGACGCACAGGTGTTCCCGTCGATGTACTACGACTATCGCCTCGACGGCCGACCGCTGAAGACCTGGTTCCGCGGCGAGCTGGTGGAGTCGGGGTTTCCGTTCATGGGGCCCGTGGTGGGCCACCGGGCCAAGGTGGCCGGAGGGCTGAGCCTGGCCGCCGGACGCCTGGTGCCCAACGACGTGGTGGTGCTGCCCAACCCCGACACCGTGGTGGACCGCATCCCGCTCGACCTGGCGCCCGGCTCGATCATCCACGCCGGCATGGCCTCGGGCCCAGGCAGAGGGAGAGGCTGATGAACGTCTTCGTGGAGCCCACCGGGCGGCGCATCCAACCCTTCGACGACCCCATCGGGGAGACGCCCGTCTGCAACCGCCCCCTGGCCCAGTGGCAGGCCCAGGCCTTCGGGGAGGCGGGGCTGCGCCGCATCCCGCGGCGGGAGCCCCCGTGCCTCGTGGTGCCCGACACCCTGCTGGTGTCCGGCGACGCCCTGCGGGAGCTGGTGGACCGGGCCGCAGGGAAAAACGCGGTGCTGGTCCTGGGGCGATCCCTGTTTGGCAAGACCACCACCCCGGTGCAACCCGGTGTCACCGAGACTCCCCAGGGCTGGCGCTTCGAGGCCGTCCGCTTCGACAGCGGCGGCGACGAGCCCGCCTCCGACGTGGTGATCGACCCGCAGGAGCGGCTGTTCGAGCTCGCCCTGCCCAAGCAGTTCACGGGCACCGACAAGGTGGAGCTGGGGGTGCCGCGGCGGCTGGTGATGACCCTCCACCACTGGGTGCACATCCTGTGGGCAAACCAGATGGCCGGCGGCACCGAGGTGCTCAACGCTCCCAAGTGGCTGCTGGGGCTGCGGGTCCTGTCGGCCGTGGTCCGGGCCCGCTCCTGGAACAGGTGGGACGTCCTGGGCAAGCTCAATGTCATCGGCAAGGGGTGTGACATCCACCCCACGGCCATCGTGGAGGGCTGCACCCTGGGCGACGGCGTGAAGGTGGGCCCCTACGCCAGGCTGCTGTTTTCCAACCTGGACCGCGGCGCCCAAGCCATGGCCGGCGCCTACGTGGAGCTGTGCGTGGTCGGCGAGGGCGCCCTGGTGACCGAGCAGTCGGTGCTGCGCCTGTCGGTGCTCTACCCCGAGGCCGTGGCCAGCCAGTACCTCATGCAGCAATGTGTCCTCGGTCGTGAGGCCACCACCACCGCCGGCGCCGGCAGCTTCGACCTCAACTTCGAGCGCGACATCAAGGTCAAGCTCGACGGTGAGCTCCGTTCCACGGCCACCCGCTACCTGGGCTCGGCCTTTGGCCACCGCTGCCGCATCGGCGCAGGTTTCTGGCTCGCCGCAGGCCGCATGGTCCCCAACGACTACGTCCTGGTGCGCGACCCCAACCGCACCCTCAGCGACCTGCCCGAAGGGCTGGCCGACGCAGGGCCGCTGATCGCCAACGAGCCGCGGCTGAAGCCACTGAAGTAGGACGTCGGTCGGCGACGTCAGGTACCATCGTGGACCTCGTGGCGAGGTGAACGCCGGAGACCATCCTGGACATCGGCGTCGGCGCGGGGCGCTTCGCCTGCCCGTCCCTATCCGTCCGTCTTCTTGAGCTTGCGATCGATGGTGAGCGTCCTGCGCTTCTTGAAGCCAAAGCTGCGGGTGTAGTCCTTGTACCCAGGCAAGCTCAACCTCACCCGGAACTTCTTGTGAAGCGCCAAAAACTGGATCCGGCAGGGCGTCTTGCAGTCCCGCTTCTTGCCGTTGAGGAAGATCGCCGCGCCGGGGGGCACGGAGTCCACGGCCACCTGACCCATCACCGCCTCCTCGAGGGCGATCAGATTGGTCTTGAGCTGTTTGTCGTGGGAGGTGTCAACTGTCTCCACGTGGTCATCGTAGCCCAGCATGCCCACCCGCAGCTCCACCTGGGTGTTCAGCGGCAGCGGGACAGGGGTGCCGACCTTGATGGAGGGCACGATCTTGCCGGCCAGCATCACATCCGCGTCCTTGAACATCTCCGAGAGGACGATGACGAGGGTAGACGGCTTGTCCTTCTCCTTGAGCACATAGGGTCCCAGGAGCACGGACTGGCCGGCCTTCACCTCGAAGGCCGCCTTGAACGGTCTGTAGCCCGCCGCCTTGAGCTCCAGCGCGTGCTTGCCCGCCTTGAGCGGGAAGAGCAGCAGCGCGCCCTTCTTGCCCGTCGTGCCAGCTGTCTTTTCTCCCACCATCACCGAGACCGGGGCCTTTGCCCGGACCAGCACGGTGGCGGACGCCGGCGCCGGCGGGGGCGGCTTGGGCTTGGGCACCTCACCGGGGCGCCCCACCAAAAAACCCACCGCGCCGAACACCAGGCCCGCGGCCAGCGCCACGATCACCAGCAGCAGCGGCTTGGTCCCGCCCCCGGCACCCTTGGACTTGAGGTCGATCTCCGCGGTGTCCGACCGCGCCGGCGTGGCCGTGGAGTCGGGGACCGGATCTTGAACCGCGGGCACCCCGAACGGATCCGTAAACACCTTGGGCTCCGGCAGATCGCTCGGTAGCCCAGTCGCCGGCTCGGACGCCGACGAAGCGGCAGCCGCCTGGGCCTTGATGGCGGACAGGGGGATGCCGTCCACGATGTCGTCCTCGTCGCCGAGGATGTGCGTGGCGTCCTCGTCATCGGGGGGCAGGATCATCGTCGCCCCCTCGGGCGCCTCGTCGTCCGACAGGATCATCGTCGCCCCCTCGGGCACGTCGTCGTCGTCCGACAGGATCATCGTCGCCCCCTCGGGCACGTCGTCGTCGTCCGACAGGATCATCGTCGCCCCCTCGGGTGGATCCTCGTCGTCGCTCCAGAAAATGACCGTGTTCTCGTCGTGGATGTCCTCGTCCGCTCCGGCAGCCGCCTGACGGCTCCCCGGGGCCGTGGGCCCCGGCCCCGCCATGGCCTCCAGATGGTCAGCGGCGCGCTGCTTCTCCTTCATCAGGGCGGTCTCTTCGTCGTCCTCGTCGAAGTCGTCGAAGTCCGGGAGCGCCCGCGCCTTGGCGCCGGCGCCGTTGCCGCCGACGTGGTGCTCCTGTGGGGTCTTGAGCTGGAGGAAGTACTCGTGCTCGGCCCGCTCCCGCTTGATGTCCTCGGTGAAGTGGTTCTTCATCCAGGCCGCGAGACGCTTGGTGGTCATCAGCGGCTTCTGCATGAGCATGAAGGCCTGCAGCTCCTCCTGCAGCTCGTTGGCCCACTGGTAGCGCCCCTCCGGTGTGCGAGCCAACGCCTTCATGATGATGCGCTCCAGCTCCGGGGGGACGCCGGGGTTGTACCGGGTGGGCGGCGAGACGTCCACATTGCGGACCTTCTCCAGGGTGGAAAAGTCGCTCTCGCCCACGAAGAGCCGGATGCTGGTCACCATCTCGTACAGCAGCGTGCCCAGGGCAAAGACATCCGAACGGCGGTCGAGCTTGAGCCCGCGCACCTGCTCGGGGGACATGTAGCCGAACTTGCCCTTGAGCACGCCGGCGGCGGTCTTTGAGGAGCGGTACCGCGCCTTGGCGATGCCGAAGTCGATGAGCTTGATCTCGCCGTCGAAGGAGACGAGCACGTTCTGCGGAGAGACGTCCCGGTGGATGATGTTCAGCGTGTTGCCGCCGGGATCCCGCTTGCGGTGCGCATAGTCCAAGCCCTCACAGAGCTTGGCGACGATGAACCCCGCCACGGTCAGCGGGAAGAACTCCTGCCGCCGCTGGAAGATGCTCATGATCTGCAGCAGATCCTTGCCGGAGATGTACTCCATGGCAATGTAGTGAGCCCGATCGAAGCGACCCAGCTCGAAGATCTGGCAGATGTTGGCGTGGTTGAGCTGGCCGGCGATCTTGGCCTCATCGATGAACATCTCGATGAAGTCCTCGTCCTCGATCATCGTGGGGAGGATGCGCTTGATGGCCAGGATCTTCTCGAACCCCTCCACGCCAAAGGCCTTGGCTTTGAAGACTTCGGCCATGCCGCCGACGCTGACGCGGTCCAACAGCAGGTATTTACCGAAGGGGATGGGTTCCCGTAACATGTGGTCCACAGACCCCTGTATTGTACAGGTAATCACATCTTATTCCACGCAGTCTGCAAAGTCAATGCATTCGGTGAGCCAGATCGCAGGAAAAAAAGGGCGGTGCTCCAGCGGTCTCGGGTGGACTGTGGTCTCTGGACCGGGGGCCATAGACCCCATTTTTGAGCCCCAAAAGGGTCGATCTCACGCCGGATGTAGAAAAACAACGGTGACCGGCAGAGGATCAGAACTTCAGCGCCAGGGAGACCCCAGCACCACCTGGGGTCGGGAGCGGCATGACCGACAGGGGGCGCTCGATGATCCGTTTGAGGCGGCGCTTGTGGCGGTAGTGGAAGTAGAAGCCGTCTGCGATGCCATACAACAAAGTGCCGAGGAGCACCCCGAGGGAGGCGTAGTTGATGCCCATCAGGGCCTTGGCCAACGAGCGACGGTCGTGGACGACGTTGCCATCGGCGTCCCTTTGCACGAAGGTCCCGTCGGGCTGTCTCAGGGAGGTCGACCTCAGCAGGTAGTAGCTCGCCAGGTTCGCCGCGACCATGGTGAGCTCCACCGACAGGATCACCAACCCCTTTCTCCATTGGCCGTTCTGGAACTGTCCCGCCGTGGGGATCAGGTTCAGGATGGACCAACGTCGCGCCAGGGAGCGGCGGGCACGGTTCTGCCGCTTCTCCCTGACCCGCCGGGCCTGTTCCCTCAGACGGCGCAGACGCGGCAGCCGGATCCGCTCGAAGGCCGCCACCACCTCGGGCTGGACGATGCGTGGATCCAACCGGGTCTGGGGCGCCTGATCGATGAGGCTTCGGAAGACCCGCGCGGCGGCGGTCTTGCGCCCGGTGAGGTACAGGCAGATGCCGTAGAGCCGCAGTCCCTCCAGCCGATCCGCCCGGCGCTTGAGCAGCCCGCGCTCCACGATGGGACGCAGGAGCTTCACCACGGTCTCGTACCGGCCGTAGGCATAGTGGTTGTTCGCCTGGACGAGGGTCTTTCCCGGAGTGAGACCCTTGGCTGACGACGGGGCCGGGGCCGAAGCCGGACCCGGGTCTGCCGGGGCCGGAGGCAGGGTCGGGGCCGCCGAGGCGCCCACCGGAAGCCCCCACACCAGCGCAGCCACCGCCACCGCGAGCAAGCGCACCGCGCAAAGCGAGCGGCTCATTCACTCACCCCGGGATCGGGAAGCACCATCTCGAAGTCACCGCCCGCTCCGGTGACCGCCTCGCCCAGCACCGGCTCCCCGACCACTCCCGAGGGGATCGCCTGGATGAGCACCCCCGGCACGGGCGTCGACTGGAGGGTCACCTGCCCCGCCAGCGGGAGGCCGTCCGGCACCACCAGCGCCCCGCCGGGTCCCTCACCCACGAGGTTGGTGACGGGCGTGGTCACCACCACCTCGGTGAGGCGCAGCCGTCCGAGGCCGCTGGACGGGTCCGGCATCACCAGCACCGTATACGTTGCGCCCCCCACCACCGACAGGCTGAAGTGACCGCTGGCGTTGGTGAGGCCCTCCACGGCGCTGCCGATGCCGAGGGGGGTCATGGCCACCACGCGCACGCCACCCAGAGGCTCTGGCGCGTCGCTCCCGGCGAGGACCATGCCCGTGAGGCTCGACGGAGCGACGAGGCTCACGTCCTGCGCCAGCGCGCCGCCGCTCACCACGAAGGGCTCAACCATGGTGGTTCCATAGCCCGCAGGAACATCACCGGGCGCCTCGATGACCACGCGATAGGTCCCAGCCGGAACCACCAGCGCCGGCAGCCGACCGTCGGCGTCAGTGGTGGCCGTCACCCTGAAGGAGCCGTCCGCGTCGAGCACCGCCACCTGGCTCCCGTCCCGCGTCACCGTCAGGGTGCCCACGTCCGGCAGGAGAGTGGCCTCCAGGGTCACCCGAGCGTCCGGCACGGGCTCCTCGGATCCGGCGGGGCCGGCCATGACCCGCAGGTCCACCGTGGTCACCTCCAGGGCCGCATAGACGAAGCTCAAGTCCAGTTCAGTCTGGGGGATGACCTCCAGCAGGGGGCTCTGGGGGATCAGCACGCGCGGCAGCCCCGTGGGCTCCGGGGGCGCGATCTCCACCGACTGGACGCCCGGCCGCGCCAGGAGCATGAATCCGCCATCCATGGGGTTGGCGGTGCCGATGCCCGAGGGCAGGACCCCCGACCGCAGCCCCACCTGGGCACCGGTCACGTGCAGGGCCGAGGCGTCCAGGACGTACCCGGTCACCCAGATCCCTTCGTCGAAGTCGAAGGCCGTCGTCCCCTGCAGATCGAAGAGGGTCTGTCCCGACAGGAGCACCGGCGCCGGCGTGTCATCGTCGGGGATCACCACCACGTCATAGGTGGCGTTGGCCAGCATCTGCACCGAGAAGGCCCCCGAGGTGTCCACGTGCACCTCCCGGTACAGGGGGAAGCCGCTCTGGATCAGGCGCAGGTACGCCGCGAAGGTCCCCCCAGGGCCCGACAGCGTGTTGCTGAGGTCGGACCCGGCCTCCAGGGCGAAGACCTGGTCCGTCAGGGGCGTGTTGCCGATGACCGTGATCACCTCCTGCTGGCGGGGCACCTCCGTGGAACCAGGAGGCGTGAACCGGAGCAGGTAGCTGCGGTGCTCGCCCAGGGGATCGGCCGCCGTGAAGCCACCGACGGCGGTCATGTCGGTGTCGGCGAAGCTGTCGAAGATGGTCACCGTCACCGAGTGAAAGCCCGGCTTCTCCGCGAGCAGCTCCGCGGTGCGCGGGGGGTTCCGCACGGTCAGCGTCGCCGCCAGCCCATCCGGATCCGTGGCGGACCAGTCATAGGTGGAGGGGCTGCACGAGCCCGTGTAGGAGACCTCGAGGGTGACGAGATCCCCCACCTCGGGCGCCAGGGGCGAGTTGCCCACATAGTACTGGCACTCCGTGGTGTTGTTGTTCTGGTTTGCGTTGGTGTCCATGCCCTTTGACGCGCCACAGCCGCCCATAGAGCAGGCGCACGTCAAGGCTGCGATCAGCCCGACGCCGCCTGCCAGGACGGTCAACCTCGACTTTCTTTTGAAGTGCATCATCGTTTTACCTGGTTACCTGAATTCTATGTCCCACGTTACCCATTGAAAGCACCCCGCCGTCAGGGCGCAGGTGGACAGGTTCACCGGACAGGTCGACAGGTCGTGCAGCGCCCTGTCCCGCGCCGTCACCCGCACCCGGATCCGCTGGTTCAGCGCGAACTGGGCGCCGTCGAGGTCCAGATAGGGGAACCCGTATCCGGGGATCTCCAGGAAGCCGGCGCCGGGGGCCTCCTCCATCTGCCACACAAAGTCGGTCTCGCCTCCTTCGCCGGCGGGGAAGGGATCGAGGTCGTCGGTGACCTGGGTCACCTCCAGCCGGCGCACCTCGAACCGGTCGAAGACCAGGGTGCCCGTGGCAAAGTCCGGCGAGGTGGAGGCGATGCAGGGCTCCTCGTCGGCATCCACCTCGATGTGGAGCTGGCACAGGCTCGACATGGCCGGCGACAGGGGCGTCGCGTCCGGAACGTCGGCCACTCGCAGACCCACCTCATAGCTCCCGGGCACGTCCGGGACCACCAGCAGCCGCACGGCCGCCTCCAAGTCGTTGGTGGGCTCCCCGGTCAGGTCCGAGGTCTGGATGACGAAGTCCTCGGTCTGGGAGTCGGAGGGCCGGAGCCGCAGGTCCCAGTGGTAGTAGAGCACGTCGCCTTCGTCGGGGTCGAACGACTCCACCCCGGTCATCCAGATCTCCCGGCCCACGATGAAGTGGTTGTTGGGCTTGGCAAAGGTGTCGAAGCGGCACTCGACCACGGGTTCCCGGTTGTTGACGTGCACGGCAACGGGCTCGCCCACCGAAACCGCTCCGTGCTCGTCGGTCACTCGCAGGGTCACCGTGTAGTCCACTTTGGCCCCAGGGATGAAGCAAAACTCCCAGGGCTCCGGGTACGCCTCGCAGATCTCGGGCTCTGGGTCGTCGGCCGAGCCGCTGTGCTCGAGGGTGAACTGATAGGTCAGCGCGTCTCCGTCCGGATCCACCGTATCTCGGGCATCCACCCAGACCTGCTCACCGATGTACACCAGGTCTATGTCGGTCCTGAGCTGCACTGACACCTCGGGCGGCTCGTTGATCCCGTCCAGATAGAGACACCCCGCGAGCCCCGCAAGCCACAACAGCCCCGCGAGCCCCACGAGCGGAGTCAGCCAAATGACGCCTTGTCTCCTGAACATCATGAGTCACGGTACCACGGGCCCGCAAAGGCCCACAAGCCACGCCGGCATCTTCTGCAAAAGCCAGACCACCCCGAACGCCAAATTTCCAGATGGTTACGCGCACACCCAGCCAACGGGATCCGCCCACCAGACGGTTTCACGACATTTGTGTCGCACCTGTGCAGAGGCTCAATAGCAGCAGAGAACAGCGCCGCAGGTCGCTGAGCCGGCCTCCTCACAACGTTCGCCCTCGAGGCAGTCACCGAAATTGGCGGCCCGGATCCAGGCGGAAAAAACGAAGTCTGACACATGGACATACACATTGTCGTACGCGCAGTTGCACTGGGTCGCGCCGCCCGTGCAGGTGCAGCCGCCCTGGGCCAGGTAGGCGTAGACGGCCGGCTGGCAGACCTGGACAGAGGTGCACAGGCCCCACCCCGCGCCGAGGGCGCTGCACTGGGCGGCGGCGCCGGCCTTGGTGGTCTCGTTCAGGTCGACCAGATGGTAGCAGGTGCCCAGGATGTCGACCCCCGGGCAGCTGCAGTCCTGGAAGCAGGTAGCGGCGGTCTCGCTGCCGGTGCAGCAGCCGTCCCCGCACAGGTCCCCGCAGTCTGCCGGGCAGGAGCAGGTCGACTCGCCAGGGCTGCAGACGCCGTCCTGGCAGGCGTAGCAGCCGGAGGTGTCGAGCTGGCAGGCGCCGGAGCAGAGCAAGGTGCCACCGTCAAAGCCCAAAGTGGCGCAGGTCGCGCCACCCAGCGCGGCACCGTCGCAGGTCTCGCCGGTGTCGATTACACCGTTTCCACAGGTCAGCGCGCAGGTCGACGGCTCGCCGAAGCAGCTCCAGCCGGGCTCCACCTGACAGGTGGCGCCGCAGCCGTCGCCCGGCGCCAGGTTCCCGTCGTCGCACCCCTCAGCAGGATCCACGACGCCGTTGCCGCACACCTCGATTTGACATGTGGGCCCACACCCATCGCCGCCGACCAGGTTCCCGTCGTCGCAGGCCTCGAGACACTCCTGCACCCCGTTGCCACACCCCTCCGTGCGGCAGAGGACCGAGCAGCCGTCGCAGGGAATGGTGTTGCCGTCGTCACAGGTCTCGCCGGCGGCCGGATCCACGATCCCGTTGCTGCAGGTCTCGTCGGACGCGCAGCTCGCCGAGCAGCCGTCGCCGCTGATCGTGTTCCCGTCGTCGCACACCTCGCCCGGATCGAGAACCCCGTCCCCGCACCCGGGCAGAGCACAGTTGGCCTGGCAGCCGTCACCATTCTCGTTGTTTCCGTCGTCACACACCTCACCCGTGGCGGTGTCCAAGATGCCGTTGCCGCAGGTCTCGTCGGACGCACAGGTCGCCGAGCAGCCGTCGCCGGCGGCGGTGTTGCCGTCGTCGCACACCTCTCCCGCGGCCAGGTCCAACACGCCGTTGCCGCAGGTCTCGTCGGAGGCACAGGTCGCCGAGCAGCCGTCACCACCGGTCGCGTTGCCGTCGTCACAGGCTTCACCAACCGCACCGTCCACGATCCCGTTGCCGCAGGTCTCGTCGGACGCACAGGTCGCCGAGCAACCGTCGCCGGCGGTGGTGTTGCCGTCGTCGCAGACCTCACCGGCGAGGGAGTCCACGATGCCGTTGCCGCAGGTCTCGTCGGACGCACAGGTCGCCGAGCAGCCGTCGCCACCAGTGGTGTTGCCGTCGTCGCAGGCCTCGCCGCAGCCCACGATGCCGTTGCCGCAGCCGTCTGGCTGGCAGGCCGCCGAGCAGCCGTCGCAGGAGATCGTGTTGCCGTCGTCGCAGGCCTCTCCGTACTCCACCTGCCCGTTGCCGCAAACCGGGGGGGCGTCGCATCCGCTGGGATCGAGGAGACAGGCCGGTGTGCAGCCCAGGGTACCGCCGCCCATGCCGAGGGCCTCGCAGGTCTGCCCGCCCAGGTTGGCCCCGTCACACGACTCTCCCGGATCGAGCACTCCGTTGTCGCAGTCCGCCGGCACCTCGCAGTCCGAGGTGTCCAACGTGCAGTCGGCCGCGCAGGCGAGGACCCCCCAGTCGTATCCGAAGGTCACGCAGGTCTGCCCGCCCAAGGCCGCCCCGTCACACGCCTCCCCGGCCTCCACCAGCCCGTTGCCACACTCGATCGGAGCGGCGACGCACTGGTATCGCCCGGCCTCCGCGCTCCAGGCGCAGGTCATTCCGTCGGGGCAAGAGCCGGGATCGGTGGGCTCACACAAGTTGTTGCCGTCGATCATGGACCGGCCGTCACAGCCACCGGTCGGCAGCAGCGCCAACGCGAGCCCCACAAAAGAAGTTGGCAGACAGAATGACACCCAAACAAAACGCGCCGCCGGTCGCCACATCACCTGAAACCTCCTGCCAGCCATCAGCTACGCCGCCCGGAGAGACCCAGGGTACGACGGAAGAACCTATCTCCACGCTCCAACATTTTGTTCCGTATGGTGCCCTCATTCAAGCGAAAAGACCGAACAGCACGTGCGCACGGACACCGCTCGGCGGCGTCTTTCGAAACGGTGCAAAATGCACATGTCCCTGGCCTCGGCCGCCAAAGGGTCGTATCCTGGTGGGCGTTTGGAATACTGTCGGGACGGCCAGAACATCATCGAGAGAGGTGCACTGTGTTACGCATAGCAAACAATCGGTACAGTCTGCTCATCACCGTGGCCTGCGCGACGCTCCTGGCGGCGGGGTGCGGCGGCAAGTCCAGCACGGGCGCCGTGTGCGGCGACGGGGTCGTCGAGGGCAGCGAGGCGTGCGACGACGGCAACACCATCAACGGGGACGGGTGCTCGTCGGTGTGCACGGTAGAAGGCACCCAGTGCGGCAACGGCATCATCGAGGCCGGCGAGGAGTGCGACGACGCCAACACCGTCGACGGCGACGGCTGCTCGTCGGTGTGCAGCCTGGAGGTGGCGCCGGGCTGCGGCAACGGCGTCGTCGAGATCGGTGAGGGCTGCGACGACGGAAACACCGTCGCCTGCGACGGCTGCTCGGCGACCTGCTCGATGGAGGTGTGCGGCAACAACGTCACCGAGTGTGCCGAGGAGTGCGACGACGGAAACACCACCCCCGGAGACGGGTGCGACGCGGACTGCATGGTCGAGGTGACGCCCGACTGCGGTGACGGCGACATCGACGCAGGCGAGGAGTGCGATGATGGAAACACCACCCCCGGAGACGGCTGCGACGCGGACTGCATGCTCGAGGTGGCGCCCGGATGCGGCAACGGCGTGGTGGAGGTGGGCGAGGACTGCGACGACGGAAACACCACCGACTGCGACGGATGCTCGGCGACCTGCGCCGACGAGGTCTGTGGCAACGGCGTCGTGGAGTGCGCCGAGGAGTGCGACGACGGAAACACCACCCCCGGAGACGGCTGCGACGCCACGTGTAACACCGAGGGCACCCCGGTTTGCGGCAACGGCGTGCTCGAGGCCGGCGAAGGGTGCGACGACGGAGACACCACCGACTGCGACGGATGCTCTGCGACGTGCACGGTCGAGGAGTGTGGCAACAACGTCACCGAATGCGCCGAGGAGTGCGACGACGGAAACCTGGTCGATGGCGACGGCTGCTCCGCCACCTGCCTGACCGAGATCGTGCCGACCTGCGGCAACGGCACGGTCGAGGCCGGCGAGGAGTGCGACGACGGAAACACCCTCAACACCGACGCCTGCCTGAACAACTGTGCCGACGCCACCTGCGGCGACAACTTCCTCTGGGCAGGCACCGAGGGCTGCGACGACGGAAACCTGATCGACGGAGACGGCTGCTCCTCGACGTGCCAGCTCGAGGCCTGTGGCAACGGCGTGGTGGACAGCGGTGAGGGGTGCGACGACGGAAACGGCGACAACACCGACGCCTGCCCCGACGGCGTGGGCGGCACCTGCGAGCCGGCGATCTGCGGCGACGGCTTCATCCACGCCACCGTGGAGGAGTGCGACGACGGCGGCACGGCGAACGGCGACGGTTGCTCCTCCACCTGCGCCATCGAGACCCCTGAGTGCCTCGACGCCTGGACGCTGACCTGTGGGGACAGCGACTCCTGGAACAACGGCGGCTTCGGCTCCACCGACGTGATCGACACCTACAGCTGCAGCGGCTGGGACGAGAGCGGCCCGGAGTACACCTACCTCTTCATCGCCGCGGCCAGCGAGAACGTCACCATCGGCCTGAGCGCCATGGCCGTGGATCTGGACATCTTCGTCATCGACGACCAAGGCGGCGTCTGTGACCCGACCAACTGCCTCGACGTGGGGGAGACCAGCGTCACCTTCGCCGCCGTGGCGGGCACGACCTACTACCTCGTCGTAGACGGCTACCTGGGCGCCGTGGGCGACTACACTGCCACCCTGGTCTGCCCGTCCACACCGGGCTGCGGCGACGGCACGGTCGACATGGGCGAGGACTGCGATGACGGCAACTTCGACGACACCGACGCCTGCGTCACCGGCTGTGTGAACGCCTCCTGCGGCGACGGCTACCTCCACGCCGGCGTGGAGGACTGCGACGACGGAAACGCCAACAACGACGACGGCTGTCGGAACGACTGCACGATCCCCGCCTGCGGTGACGGCATCCTGGACACCGGCGAGGAATGCGACGACGGAAACGTCACCGACCTGGATGGCTGCTCTGCAGCCTGCGTCTTGGAGCCCTGCGACCAAGACCAGTGGCCACTGACCTGCGGCGGCAGCGACACCTACAACAACAGCTGGGGCATGTCGCCGACCAACCTGATCTCCACCTACAGCTGCGCCGCCTGGGACGAGAGCGGGCCGGAATACACCTACCTCTTCACGGCCGCGAACGGCGGCGTGGTGATCCTCGACCTGACCGTGAACACGGCCGGCGAGGACCTGGATGTGTTCGTCATCACCCAGAGCAACGGGCAGTGCTCCCCCACCGACTGCCTCACCTACGGGGATAGCCAGGCCGCCTTCCTCGCCGTGGCCGGGGAGACCTACTACATCATCGTCGACGGCTTCGGAGGCTCCATCGCCGACTACACCATCGACATGACCTGCAACTGCGGGAACGGCACCCTGGACTTCGGCGAGGAGTGCGACGACGGCAACTCGGCAAGCGGCGACGGCTGTGACGCGAACTGCGAGCGCGAAGGGGTGCTGTGTGAGCCCGACTTCGTCCTGGCCTGCGGCGGCACCGACACCTGGAGCAACCTCGGGGGCGGTCACACCAACAACGTCGCGAGCTACAGCTGCAACACCTGGAACGAGTCCGGCCCGGAGTACACCTACCTGTTCAATCCCGTCAACGCGGGGGACGTCACCGTCGACCTGTCGGGCATGACCGAAGACCTGGACATCTACATCCTCTCAGACGGGGGAATGGTGTGCGATCCGTCGAACTGCCTGGACTACGGCAACGACACCGTCACCTTCACCGCCACGGCAGGCGGCGTCTACTTCCTCGTGGTGGACGGCTTCGATGGCGCGGTGAGCGACTACACCATCGACGTGACCTGCACCAACCCGTAGCCCGAAATTCTCCACGCCGCGGATCCCCGGTCTCGACAAGAGCCGCCGTGAGCTGGCACAATTGGTGCACGAGCCAGACGGTCAAACTCCGAAGCGAGGGAATCCATGTCGCACAGACTCACATTGATGTGGGCGCCTGCCCTGGCGTTGGCGCTGGGAATGGGCGGCTGCGCGTCCATCGTGGCTGGCAAGCGTCAGATCTGGCAGATCGAGAGCCAGCCCACCGGCGCCCGGGTGGTCGTGGACGGCCGAGAGGTGGGACGTGCCCCCGTGGCCGTGAGCCTGCGTCGAAACCGGCCACACTCTGTTCGCCTGGACCACAAAGGCTTCCAATCCCAGCAGATCCGCCTGCGACGTCGCATCAATGGATGGTTCTGGTTCAACCTCTTCTGGGGAGGACCGGTGTGGGGAGGCGTGATGATGATCATCGACGCCGCCGTGGGCACCATGTGGGAGCTCATGCCTGGCGCAGGCTCCTGGTCTCCGGGCATGATGCTGCACGAGGGAGGGGACCGCATGTACCTCCGGGCACGACTCGTGAAGAAGTGCCGCCCGGCCGGGCCGCCCCCCGGGCCGCCCCCGGGGCCGTCCCCGGGGCCGTCCCCCGCTCCAACCCCACCACCGACACCACCGCCGCCGCCGCCGGCGGCACCGCCGCCGCCCACCACTGCGCCACCGGTCAGCCAGCAGAGGTGCCGCCCGGGTGTGGTAAAAGCGCGACACGCGTGTCACGGTTTCACACCCGTGGCAGTGACCGGCCGCGCGGCCAGGGGAGGGCGTCATGTCGCGAACCGCCGCTAGGCTGGCCCTGACCTGGACGCTGGTCCTGGCTGCCGCCGCCCTGGCGCAGCCCGGCTGCGTCAGAAAATCCTACTGCGTCCGCCGCGCCGCCCTGGTGCCCATCCCGGCGCCGAGCCTCCGCCCGGCACGCCAGGCCGAGGGGTACATCGAGGCCAACGTCGGGTCGGAGACCGCCGCCTACGTCAAGCCCCCCAAGCGCCTCGCGGGCGCCAACGTGGGGCTCTACGTGCCGCGGGAGCAGCTCTCGGGCTACCTGCTCTTTTCCCCCCACCGCATCCTCAGCATCGGCCTCTCCTACGAGACGGGCTTCGCCGACACCGCCATGCCCATCTCCCGGGGGCTCATCGACCCACCGAATTTCAACATCGGCGGCACCGGCCTGCACATGGCGCTCAACTTCAAGGCCACTCGGCAGGTGACCATCGGCTGGTCCTGCGACGCCTGGTTCTACGGCGTCTCCTCCCGGGTGAACTACATCGAGGCCGCCAGCTGCGACGAGCCGCTGCCCGATCCGAATACCTGGGCCTCCAAGCAGACCATGAGCTACGGCTTCACGGGCCGCACCCAGCTCGCCGTGGGCGTCGACTTCCGTTGGAGCTACCTGACCCTCGGCGCCGGCATCCGCAACCAGTTCCACAACGTGGAGGAGGCCTTGGAAGAGCACTACTCCACCACCTCCATCTCGCCCAAGATCCGCAGCACGGCCTACCCCTATGTCTTTTTGACCTGGGAGTTCCCCGTGACCGGCTGGTTCCACGTGGGCGCCACGGTCTTCCAGCCCCTCTTCTTCGACCCGGTGATCTACGCGCCCATCTTCGGCGTGAACATCCGGCTCACCCACCTGGCCCCCGAGCGCAACACCTGGAAGGGCCCGCCCCCGACCCCCGTACCGATCACCCCGTTCCGCTAGGACGAAGGGGTGCCCCACACCCGCTCGCTCCAGAAGGCCCACTGGTCGCCGGCCACCGAGGCGCCCTGGGCCGCGTCGCCTTCGAGCCGACGATCCGCGGGCTCGGCCACGTCCGGACAAAGCCGGTCCAGGACCACCAGCGCCGCACCATGGCGCTTGGTGGTGTCTGACTGCGCGCCGCCGTCGACCAGCCGCCTGAGCGTCTCGCGGGCCTCGGCCGGGTGGAGCAGCCCCATGGTGACCGCGACCTGCGGCGAGACCCAGGTCCCCTCGTCGAACCGCCACGCCAGGTCCTCCCAGTGGTCCCGGTTGCCGCTCACCAGGAGGCAGACGCATCCCACGAGCGTGTACCGCCAGTTCGCCTCCCGGAGCAGCAGAGACCAGAGGTCGTGGTCGGCGGCCAACCGCTCGGCCACCCCCGCGAACACCGCCAGGTCTGCCTCCACACCCTCGGCGCTCCACGTGAGGTTCAGGGGAACCAGGTGGTAGGACGCGCCCACGCCGTCCCGCCCGAGCCAGCCGAGCACGACGTTGGGGTTCTTCTCCATGGGAGCCTCCACTTCTCTCACCCGGCCGTGGCCACTTCAGCGAAGGACATCGCGGCGAAGCCTCGGAAGGATGAGCCTCGAACAGCCGCCCAGACTACAAAATCAATCGGACCTCTGCAACGATGGCGCCACCCGCAAGGTCCGAGCAAAGCGGAGAAGGCGGGTATCCCGGCGCCCCCAACAGGTGATAGAATGATTGTGACAATGGGCTTCAGCAGAGGAGTTCCGCCATGAGCGGCGCGAGGATCATCTTAACGACAGTGGGCCTGGGGGCGGTCTTGCTCGGCGCGACCGCCTGCGCCACGGGGGTCTCTCAGACCCCCGAGTGCGGCAACGGCGTGGTCCAGGGCACAGACGAGGTCTGCGACGACGGCAACGTCCTGTCCGGGGACGGGTGCGACGCCTCCTGCATCCCCGAGGCCGGCTACGACTGCGTCGGCACGGCGCCCACCCTGTGCACGCCGGTGTGCGGAGACGGCATGGTCGTCGCCGGCGAGAACTGTGACGGCGCCGACCTGAGCGGGCAGACCTGCGAGACCCTCGACCTGGGCATCGGCGACCTGACCTGCGGCCTGGGCTGCCTCTTCGATACGTCGGGTTGCAGCGCCTCGCTGTGTGGCAACGGCGTGCTCGACACCATGGAGCAGTGCGAAGGACCCGACCTGGGCAGCTCAACCTGCTTCGACCTCGGATACGACGAGGGCGTCCTGGGCTGCACCGCGCAGTGCGTGTACGACACCTCGGGCTGCACCCTGTCCTCCTGCGGCAACGGCGTGCTGGACTCCATCGAGGAGTGCGACGACGGCAACACCAACGCCGGCGACGGTTGTAGCACCAACTGCTCGGTGGAGGAGGGCTGGACCTGCAACGGCACACCTTCGACCTGCCAGCAGCTCTGCGGCAACGGGCTCATCGACCCCGGCGAGTCCTGCGACGGCAACAACCTCGACGGGCACAACTGTCCCAGCGTCAACCCGGTCTATGAGGGCGGCACCCTTGGTTGTTTGGTGACCTGTCAATTCGACACCTCCCTGTGCGAGACGCCCACCTGCGGCAATGGCGCCATAGACCCCGGTGAGCAGTGCGACGGTGTGCTCCTGGGCGGCCAGACCTGCGAGACCGTGGGCGCATACATCGGCGGCACGCTCTACTGCAGCCCCACCTGCGCCTACGACGTGTCGACCTGCGTGCCGCTGGTCTGTGGTGACGGCATCGTCTCGACGGGCGAGTTCTGCGACGACGGAAACACCACCACCGGCGACGGCTGCAACGCCCTGTGTCAGGTGGAAACCGGCTGGGAGTGCACCGGCTCGCCGTCGAGCTGCATTCAGCTCTGCGGCAACGGCATCCTGGACGCCGGCGAAAACTGTGACGGTGGGCAGCTGGGTGGCCAGACCTGCCTCACCCTCGGCTACTCCGCCGGCACCTTGACCTGCGACACCAATTGCAACTTCGACCCGTCGGGCTGCTACATGTACCAGTGCGGAAACAGCGTCGCGGAGCCCGGCGAGGAGTGCGACGGCAGCGATCTCAACGGCGCCACCTGCATCTCCCTGGGCTTCACCAGCGGCACGCTGTCGTGCACCCTCTCGTGCACCTACGACACCGGCGGCTGTATCACGGTCACCTGCGGCGACTCCATCTGCAACGGCGCCGAGACCAGCTGCTCCTGCCCTGGAGACTGCGGCGACACCTGCGGCGATGGCTGCTGCACGGGCAGCGAGACCGCCTTCACCTGCCCCATCGACTGTGGCGGCTGCCCCGGCCAGCTCATCGGCGCCACCTGCTACTACCTCGTGGACCTCGACGAGACCGACAAGCCCAGCGCCATCGGCCAGTGCAATGCCCTCGGCGCCGGCTGGGGCCTCTGCTCCTCCAGCCAGGTCTGCCAGTCCGCCGTGTACTCGTACCTGGACACCGGCGGGTGCGCCTGCAACGGCGGAGCGGCTGCGTGCAACTGCCTCTTCGGCAACGTCTACGTGCACGTCTCGGACTGGACCCTCTCGGCCTGGATCAATGCATCGGAGATCTCCGGCTGCACCGGCGGCACCTGCGCCCAATCCGGCTCCGGCTCCTGCGGCGCGGTCCTGTGCTGCAACTGACGTAGTCTACCGGCTTACTTCTCATTGCCGTTTGCGGAAATTTCATCTACTCTCGGGCCCATGCCGCGGATCCTGGTCATAGATGACGAACCGACGGTTCGTCGCTACTTCGCCCGTGTGCTGGAAATGGCCGGACACGCCGTGGATGTGGCGGAGAACGGGCGCGAGGGAATGCGCGTTTTCCGAGCGATCCGGCCCGACCTGGTGATCACGGACATCCTGATGCCCGAGTCCGACGGCATCGAGATCATCACCGAGCTGAAGCAGGACTTCCCAGACACGAAGATCATCGCCATCTCGGGTGGCGGATCCGTGGGGCCCCACGGCTACCTCAAGGCCGCCGAGCTGCTGGGCGCCAACGTGGTGCTTGAAAAGCCCATCAAGGCCACCCAGCTCCGCGAGGCGGTCGACAAGATCCTCTCCTCGTAGCCCCTAGACTCATCGACAGCGCGGCGTGGGGGAGTCGGTGAGGGTGCACCGTCCCGGCGGGATGCTGAGCCAGCCACGAGCCACGACGCTGGACCCCTGGATCAGGCGGAAGGGATGGCGCCCGGGAGGAATGGACGCGGGGCCGGGGCGGAAGGTGGCGGTGCCGATGATGATGGATGTGGACCGGCTGAGCCGCACGGCGACCCGGGTGAGGTTGAGCAGCGTGTGACGGATGCGCGTGAGCCGACCGGAGGCCACCTTGACGCTCTTGGAGAAGGTCTTTCCCGAGATGGGGTGCCGACAGGTAACGACGTGGGGGCCCGCGGCGATGACCCGGGGCTTGGGCATGGGGGAGCGGCCAAAGGGGCGGCCGTCCACCTGGATGTTGCAATAGGGCATCACCAGCACCTGCAGGCGGCCGGAGCCAGTCCTGACGCCCGAGGCCGAGACGGCACCGTCGGCCCGACGCGGCACAGCGCGGGCGCCAGCATCATGTCGGGGGATGAGCCTGGCCGACGGCGGACTGCGCGGGTCGGAGCGGCGACGGCGGCGGCGGCGCCCGGCGTGGATCCCGTCTCCGGGTGCGGCCGGCATCCCATTGGAGAGAGCGACGCCGGCGTCCGCAGCGATGGCGACCCGCGACCGGGCGTCCTCGCCGGCGGCGGCGACGGTGGCGACATCGGTGCCATCGCCGGCATCTCCGCCCGCGGATCCTCCGGCGCTGCCCCCCCCATGGGTCCCGTCCGCGAGGCCTTCACCCCGGCCGCCGTAGAGCCACAGTCCCCCAGCGAGGCCGGCGAGCAGCATCACCACGAGGCCGACTCCGATGGCAACCAGGGCCCTGGTCCGAGACCGCTGTCGGCCCACGCGCTGCACAATCCGCACCGCCTCGTCGTTTTGGGGGTCCAGCGACAGGATGCGGTCGCACAGTGACAGGACGCCAGCCAAGGACATCTCGGCGGACTGACTCTCGACGCGCTCCACCAGCGTGGTGACGACACGTCGCGTGGTGCTCGCCTGGTACTGCTCGGGCGCCGCGAAGAAGCGCTCGAGCTCCACGTCGGGGTCGGTGAGCCCCCCCTCGGCGGCGAAATCCAGCAGGTCGTCGGCAAGCACCTCGGCGCTGCTGGTGCGCGCGTCTGCGTCCGGTTCCAGGCAGCCCACGATGATCCGGTCCAGGGTCGTACCCACCGCGGGCGCGGCCTGCAGTGGCGCGGTGAAACGCCCCTTGAGGATGGCGGAGATGACCGTGAGCGGGTCCCTGCCGGGGAACGGCAGACGCCCGGTGGCCATCCGGTAGAGCATCACCCCCAAGGAGAAGCAGTCGCTGCCCGGGCGCGGGCGCAGCCCCCTGGCCTGCTCGGGAGACATGTAGGACGGAGAGCCGATGAGGGCGCCCGTGGCGGTTACGGTCTCACCCTCGAGCACCCGGGCGATGCCGAAGTCCGTGAGCACCACGCGCCCCCCCGGGGCAAGGAGCACGTTTTCGGGCTTGACGTCCCGGTGCACGATGCCCGCGGCGTGCGCAGCGGCCAGGGCCTCGGCCACCTTGGCGGCAACGAGAGCCGCCACCTCCGGCAGGATCGTGCCGTGGTCGGTCAGAAACCTCGCCAGGGACGGACCCTCCACGAGCTCGGAGACCATGAAGGTGTGTGACAGCCCGTCCGCGTCGTCATCGAGGCGCACAAAGTCGTGGATCTCGATGATGTGCCGGTGGTGAAGCGCGGCCACGGCCCGGGCCTCCCGACGGAAACGCTCGGCGTGCTCGGGCCGCTTGGCCAGGTGTGGATGCATCATCTTGATGGCCACCTGGCGTCCGAGCTCCTGATCGCGCGCGCGGTACACGGTGGCCATGCCACCGCTGCCGAGCTCGTCCAGAATTTCATAGCGGCCTAGGGTCTTGCCGAGCACAAGTCCTCCACGGGTGGCACGAGTACTCCTCGGATGGCAGGGTACCGATCAATTATACCACCGACGAGTGGGGAAGGCCTGCCCACACCGGGACACGGATGTGATCGCTACCCCTTGGTGAATTATCGTTTCCGGGTGCCGCGGATTGACTTGGTGGCAGTAACGAACGCTGTGGCTCAATGGAGCTTCATTGCCCCTGTCGGCGGTCGGTCAGTCGTCGAGGATCTCGCGGAGCTTGGCAGCCAGCTCCCGGGGCTTGAAGGGCTTGCCAATGAACTGAACATCCGCGTCGATCAATCCGTGGTGCACGATGTCGTCGTCGGTGTACCCGGAGGTGTAGAGCACCCGGGTCTCGGGGCGACTCTTCAGCAGGAGCCCGGCCAGCTCGGGCCCGCTGCCTCCGGGCATCACCACATCCGTCAGCAGCAGGTGGATGGTCCTGTCGAACTCCCGGGCCAGCTTCAGGGCCTCGGCGGCGCTGTCCGCCGAGAGGACCTCGTAGCCACTCTTCCGGAGCACCATAGAGGTCACCTTGCGTACGGCGCGGTCATCCTCGACCAACAGGACGGTCTCGGTGCCCCGGGCCCGCGGTCTGATCGTGAGATGAGACGGGCGCGGCTCGGGCTCCAACGGCCTTGCCGATCGGGGGAAGCAGATGCGGAAGGTGGTGCCCGCGCCCGGAGCGCTCTGGACGTCGACGTGGCCACCGGACTGGCGCACGATGCCATAGACAGTGGCGAGGCCGAGGCCGGTGCCCTTGCCCGTGACCTTGGTGGTAAAGAAGGGCTCGAAGATCCGCGCCCGGGTCTCGTCGTCCATGCCCAATCCGTCGTCGCTGACCCCGATGACCACGTAGGGCCCGGCCGCGGCGCTTGGGTACGCCGTGAGGTCCTCGGCGCCCAGCGTCCGTGTCTCCAGGGTGATCGCCAGCCGGCCCCCGCCGGGCATGGCGTCCCGGGCGTTGGCGCCGAGGTTCATGATGACCTGCTCGAGCTGTCCCGGGTCGGCGTGGATGAGCCCTCCCTGGGGGTCGGGACTGAGCGAGAGCTGGATGGACTCCCCCAGGAGGCGTTGGACCATGCCGGTCATGTTGGCCACGACCACGTTGGGGTCGAAGGTGCGGGGCTCGAGGATCTGGCGGCTGCTAAAGGCCAGGAGCTGGCCCGTGAGCTTGGCCGCGCGGTCCGCGGCGGCGCGGATCTCCTCCACCTCGTCCCGGAACGGAGCGTCGGGCTCGAGCTCCTCGAGCATCACGCGGCTGAAGCTGCTCACCACCGTCAACAGGTTGTTGAAGTCGTGGGCCACGCCACCGGCGAGCTGGCCCACGGCCTCCATCTTCTGCGCCTGGTGGAGCTGCTCCTCCAGCAGCCGCACCTCGGTGACGTCCTTGTTCACGGCGACGATGCCGGTCCGCACGCCGTCGTCGTCACGCAGGGCGGTGACGGTGGTCCAGATGCGAACGCGGCTCCCATCCTTGCGCCGGTGCAGGACCTCGCCCTGCCAACGACCCGCCTGGTCGAAGATGCGCAGAACTCCCTCGCGGGTGATGCCGGTGTACTGGGGTTGCATGAGGTCGTGAAAGACGCGACCCAACACCTCGTTGACGGACCAGCCGTAGATCCGCTCGGCGGCGCGGTTCCAGCTCTGGACGACGAACCCCTCGCCCGTCGAAACGATGGCGTCCGAGACGCTATCGAGCAGGCCCGCGTGGTAGCGCAGCCGGGTGTCCTTGGCCCGCCGCTGGGTGATGTCGCGGCCCACCGACACCACGAAACGCGGCTCCCCGTCCCGATCGCGGATGAGCCCCGCCCGGTACTCGAAGGGGATCCGGCGCCCTCCCTTCGTGATGAGGGGGACCTCCATGGAGGCCCAGCCCTGGTCGAAGAGCAGCTTCATCGCCTCCGCGGCCTTGCGGAGGTCGGCCTCGTCATAGTAGCTGTCAGGCGCTGGCAGCCGCTCGATCTCGGCGTCCGTGTAGCCCGAAATGTCCCGAAAGGCGCGGTTCCACCGCACGGCCTCACCGGTGCTCGGATCGAAGACGAAGAGGGTGTCAGTGGTGGCGTCGAAGGTGGCCTCGGCCAGCTCCTTCTCCCACGCCAACGCCTCGCGAGCCTCACGGAGGATGCCGCTGGCGCTGCGCTGGGACGTCGTCATGGCACCTCCCCGGGAGGCCCGGCGGTACAGATGCCGTCACTCATGACACCCATGATACCGCGAGATGGGCAGAAAGTAACGGTTCAGGGGATGTAACCCCTGAACGCTATTAGCTTTTGGCGGTTAGCATATAGCCCAAGCGACGCTTTTTGCGACTCTGAACGCAGCGGCTGGGAGAAATGAACGGTCAAGTCCATGGAAATTCATAGACTGTTTCTTGCCAACAGCCAACGGCTAACGGCTGAGCGCTCACGGCAGAAACCTCAGCAAAGGGGGATCACGAGGACGAGTGGCGCCCGGAACGGAGGTATCCGGGCTACTTCTTGGCTGGGTTCAGGCCCGTGGCGATGTTCACCAGGACGTTGGCCGTGTGTGCCAGGGTGAGGGCGGAGGTCTGGAGGGCGGCGGCGCCGATCCGCAGGCCGTGGTCGGCCCAGGCGCGGCCGACGGTCTCGAGCTCCTCGATGGTCTGGCCGACGACCGGGGGTTGATCCCTGGGAATCTGGTGGTCCTGGTGAGTCTGGTGAGTCTGGTTGTCCATCAGTCGTTCTCCTTGTTTTCGGGCAGGCACTCCGGCCCGATGATGACCTGGGGACCCGGCGTGGCGCGCACGCCGAGGTAAGCGACATCGCCCACGTCGAGGGGGATGCCGCAGACAGAGCAGCTCGTCGCGATGGCGAGCATCATCTTCTGGTACCCGAGGACCCCGTCGGTGGGATCCGCCGCCGCACCGGAACCGGGATCGGGATCCGGCTGCGGCGCTGGCTCGGACGAGCCCTCCGGATCCATCGGCGGAACGGGCTCGTCATCCGCCAGGGGCGGCAGGTCGAGATCCCTGGCCCGGAGGCTGGCTCGCAGGGCCTCGCCCTGGGCAGCGGCGGCGGCGTCGAGGCGGGCGCGGTTCTCGGCCAGCTTCTCGGCGGCGCCCCGGAGCTCGCCCTCGGCCACCCGGCCCAGGGCCTCGGCCGTGGACAGGGCGTCCTGCAGGATCGTCCGCACCAGGTTGGACACGGGCACCCGCAGGTTCCTGGCCAGGTCCTTGAGCTCCTGCTCGAGCACCGTGGGCACCCGCGTGTGCAGCACCTTCTCCTTGCGCGGCGTATCCCCGCCAGAATCGGGCTTCGCGTCGGGCTTCGCGTCGGGCTTCACGTCGGGCTTCGCGTCGGGCTTCGGGGGCGATTTATCTTTGCCGTGTGTCACAATGAGGCACAATGTAGCACGCAGTGACACACTGTCAACCCGTTTTGTGCTACTTTGTGATACAAATGGCTCAACCAGCTTGAATCATGCCCTAATAAAGCGGGATGATCTCGAAGTCGACCTGGCCGTCGGTCACGGTGAGGCGGCCGACGGACCGGAAGGGGGCCCAGCGGCGGTCGGTGGGGGAGCCGGGGTTGATCAGGCGGATGCCATGGTACTGGGTGTCGGTGGGGGCGTGGGAGTGACCAAACACGATGACCGGCGGCGGCGCGTCGCCAAAGGCCGTCACCACGCGCGCTTCGATGCCTCCGGGGGCGCCGTGGCCGTGGCACAGACCCACCTGCCCACCGCCCACGGTGACCACGCGGGTCTGGGGCAGCCGCCGGAGGTCCGGATCGAAGTCCATGTTGCCCCGGACGGCGTCCACCTGCCACAGATCTTCCAGGGCCCGGAGCACCTCGTAGGTCACCCAGTCGCCGGCGTGGAGGATGCGGTCGCAGTCGGCGAAGTGGGCCTCGCACAGGGCGAGCAGCTCCGGCGTGCAGGTCGATAGATGGGTGTCGCTGAGGACCCCGACGGTTTCCGACTTCGTGCTGGGCGGTGGCGTTGGGGTCAAAGCGGGAGGGCGGCCCGAGGGGGCCGTGACCTGGGGTTATGCGTCCTTGGGCTCCTCGGCTTCGGGAGCTGCCTCGGCTTCGGGTGCTGCCTCGGGTGCTGCCTCGGCTTCGGGCGCCGCTTCGGGTGCCGCCTCGGCTTCGGGCGCCGCTTCGGGTGCCGCCTCGACTTCGGGCGCTGGTTCGGTCGCGGGCGCTGGTTCGTCCGCGGGCGCAGCCTCGGCCTCGCTCGCGGCCTCACCCTCGGGCGCGATGTCGGCCAGCTTGGCCTTGAACACGTCACCCAGGGTCGCCTGAGCGGTCTTGGTGCCGCCCTTGAAGCCCTGGACCTGGGCCATCTCCTCGGCGCGCTGGGCGGCCTTCATGGACAGGCCCAGCCGACGATCCTGCTGATCCACGGCGATGATCTCGGCCTTGATCTTCTGGCCCGCCTTGAACAGCAGCTTGGGATCCTCGACCCGCTCCTCGCTGATCTCGGACACGTGCACGAGCCCGTCGACGCCCTTCTCGAGCTCCACGAGTAGCCCGAAGTCCATGACCTTGACGATCTCCACGTCCATCATCTTGCCCACGGGGTAGTCCATGGGGATGCGGTTCCACGGGTCGTCCACGGTCTGCTTGATGCCGAGGCTGATCTTCGGCTTGTCCTGGTCGAACTCGATGTTGAGCACGATGGCGTCCACCTCGTCGCCCTTTTGATACAGCTCGGAGGGATGGCGAACGCGGTGGGTCCAGCTCAGGTCGGAGATGTGCACGAGGCCGTCGATGCCGTCCTCGATCTCCACGAACACGCCGAAGTCGGCGATGTTGCGGATGCGGCCGTGGACCTGCGTGCCCATGGGATACTTCTCCCGAAGGGCGTCGTAGGGGTTCGGCTCGAGCTGCTTCATGCCGAGGCTGATGCGGTTGTTCCGGGCGTCGATGTCAAGCACCACGGCCTCGAGGGTGTCGCCCACGGCGACCACCTTGGAGGGGTGCTTCACCCGCCGGGTCCAGCTCATCTCGGAGACGTGGATGAGACCCTCGATGCCGTCCTCCAGCTCCACGAACGCGCCGTAGTCCTTGAGGCTGACCACCTTGCCCTTGACCACGGTGCCGGGCACGTACCGGTCCTCGGCGTGGGTCCAGGGATCCTCGGAGATCTGCTTGAGACCGAGGCTCACGCGCTCGGTGTCCGAGTTGTACTTGAGCACCATCACGCGGACCTGGTCGCCCACATGGAACAGCTCGGACGGATGGTTCACTCGGCCCCAGGACATGTCGGTGATGTGCAACAGGCCGTCGATACCGCCCAGGTCGATGAATGCGCCATACTCGGTGAGGTTCTTGACGATTCCCTCGACGATCTGGCTTTCCTTCAGCTTCTCGAGGGTATTGGCCTTGAGCTCGGCTCGCTCCCGCTCCAGCAGCACGCGGCGGCTGAGCACGATGTTGCCGCGCTTCTTGTTGAACTTGATGACCTTGAACTTGAACAGCTTGCCGATGAACGCGTCCAGGTTCCGCACGGGGCGCAGGTCCACCTGGCTGCCCGGCAGGAAGGCCTTGACGCCCCCGCGGATGGTCACCGAGAGGCCGCCCTTCACCCGCTGGGTGATGGTGCCCTCGATGAGCTCGTCCCGCTCACAGGCGGCGCTGATCTCGTCCCAGACCTTCAGACGGTCGGCCTTCTCCTTGGAGAGGACGACCAGGCCGTCCTGATCCTCCCGGCTGACCAGCAGGACGTCGATCTCGTCGCCCGCGTTGACAATGGTCTGGCCGTCGGCTCCCGTGAACTCGTGGAGTGGAATCTCACCCTCGGACTTGTAGCCGATGTCTACGACCACCTGCTCCTTGCCGACCAGGATCACCCTGCCGGGGACGATGTCTCCCTCGTTGAAGTTCTTGGATAGGCTCTCTTCGAAGAGCTTGGCGAATGTGTCGTCTCCCCCGGGGTTCGACGAGCTGCTGGTGGTTGATAGATCCGAACTCATGCTAACTTCTGCCTCCTGTTGTACTCCCGACTGCGCCTTGACCCGATTTGTCTTTAATTTCCGGGCCTTTAACGCGCTCTGGTCGAGGTGATGCGCAAGATATTCGGGATCAGGGCGAAAGTCAACCTCAAAAGCCCGGGACTATGCCTTTTCCCGGCGGGATCCCAAGCGCCGCCGCAGATCCGCGATCCTCTCCTCCAGCTCCTCGATCTCGAGGAGCTGGTGCGGTCGCATGGAGTGCGCGGGCAGGGCCGCCTCGCGGTCGGCGAGGTCGGCCTCGAGCCGCCGCAGCTGTTGTTCCAGGCCCGAGTCGGCGTCCTGGGAGCCCTGGTCGGGGTCTGGATTGGATGACTCTGTCATGGGTCGACCGCGTCGGGCGCGTCCACTGTGTCCACCGCGTCGGGCGCGTCCACCGCGTCCAGCGCTGCCCGCGCTACCAGAGCCATGTGGTCCACGACCTGGTCGATGTCAAGGTCTGTCGCGTCCACCACCAGGGCGCCGGGGGCCTGGCGCAGGGGGGACTCGGCCCGCTGGCTGTCATCGCGATCCCGCTGGAGCTGGTCGGTGAGCACCTCCTGGAAGGCCAGGTCGGCGCCACCATCGCGCAGCTCCAGCCACCGGCGGTGCGCGCGGACCTCCGCAGAGGCCGTGAGGAAGAACTTCACGGGGGCGTCGGGGAAGACGGCCGTGCCCATGTCCCTGCCCTCGGCCACGACGAGGCCTTCAGCGGCCAGACCGCGCTGGAGTGACAGGAGCGCGGCGCGCACAAGGGCATGCCGGGACACCCGTGAGGCGCCCCTGGTGACCTCGGGTGTACGGATTTCCGTCGTGATGTCACGGTCATCTACCATCACCCTCTGGCCACCGGCGTCCGGCAGGAACCGCACGGCCAGCCCACCTGCGAGGCTCCCCAGGGAGGAGCCGTCCTCCCAGGAGATGCCCTGCTCCTGGGCCACCAAGGCCACGGTACGATACAGGGCCCCCGTGTCCAGCCTCACACCGCCCAGCCGCTCGGCCAGACGCTGCGCCACGGTGGACTTGCCCGCCCCGGCTGGGCCGTCCACTGCGATGACTGCGTTCACGGGCGCGGAGGGGGACATGGCCCCATGAATATTCGCGCGGGCGGCACTTCGTCAAGCGGTGTCGACGCTGCGGGGATTCGGGTGTATCTTTTGAGCCCATGGAGTCCATCGCCAGCCGGCTGCGCAAGCTGACCAACATCACCGGGATCCTCGTGGCCGGAGCCCTGGGGCTCAATGTCTGGACAACGCTGCTGCTGGTGCCGGTCCTCCACTCCGCCTCCACCGGGGCGCTGCACAGCCGCACGCCGCTGTGGCTGGTGGTGCTACCCGTGCCCCTGGTCGTGGCAGGCCTGTACCGGCTGAGTCGCGTGCTCCTGCTGGCGCTGTTCCCCATCTCCCTGGGAGTGCTCATCGCGGTGTTCCGTGGGCCCACCGGCCAGGGCATGTTCACGGTCTGGACCTTCGGCCTGGCGGCCTTGAGCCTGCTGGGCTACCTGGTGGGCTCCACGATCTTCCTAGAGGTCCAGGCTCGGTCCGACGACGCCGTTCGATCCCGCAGCCTGCCCCTGCCCCCGCTGTCGGCCAAGTGGAGTCGCCGGCGGCGGGTCTACCTGACCCAGGCGATCTTCGCCGCGGTCATCCCCCTGGCGCTGATCTACACCATCGACTTCCACCCCGGCACGGCGAGGAAGCTGCATTCCGAGTACGCCGGTGGGGCCGGGGAGATGCAGGCCTTGTTCGTGGTCTGCGCGCTGGGGCTGTGGCTGTGGCTCTTCGCGACCTTCTTCATGACCCCCCTGGAGCAGCACCGCCGCGGCGACTCGGACGTGCGGCGGGACCTGATCCGCCTGGACAAGCGGGCCCGGCAGAGCCGGCCGCGGCTCAGCTTCTACCTCGTGGTGGCGGTGGCCCTTGCTCTGATGGGGCTTTTGCTCTGGATGCGACAGAGGTATGGTTGACCCCATGAGGCGTTACTTTTTCGAGATCCTCTCGATCGTGCTGCTCGGCGGGAGCATCGTCTTTTTTCACCAGACGGTGAGCTACCTGACCCGGCGCGACTACATCGCCGGGCTCATCCTGATGCTCATCGGGCTGTCGGTGATGCGCGTGGGCAGCGAGATGGCCCGCCTGGCCCTGATCGATCGTCGGTGACACTGCGGAATGTCGGCGGGGCGCACCATGACAACGCGGAAGTCCATCAGGTCGCTGGAGCTGATCCTGCCGGCGCTGGTCTTGCTGTGGGCGCCGGGGTCGGGCTGTAAGAAAGCGCGGCAGGGGCGCTGCCCGGAGTATGTTCAGGTCCGCGCGGTGCAACCGCAGCCAGGGGACGTGGTGGTGGCCGAGGTGAACGGCCGGCCAATCCTCGGCAGCGAGGTGCGCCACCGGTCCCAGACCAGGGGGCTCACGGCCCGGGAGGCCTGTGACGAGCTCATCGACGAGGAGCTCCTGGTGCAGGAAGCGGAGCGACGTGGGCTGCACCGGGATCGCGCGGTGGTCGAGGCGGGCAAGCAGGCGGCCGTCTACCGGCTCCTGGCGGAGACCTTCGAGAAAGACTACACACCCAGCCATGTCCCCGAAGCGGAGCTTCGGCGGATCTACAAGCGGGAGAGCCGGCGCTGGTTCAACCGGCCCGAGCTGCGACGCTTCGGCCATGCCTACCTGACGCGGCCGTGGTCCAAGCAGAACCGGCGCTGGACCCTGGACGTCGAAAAGGACCGCGAGCTCAGGCGGGTGATGCGGAACTTCGCTCGTTTGGTGGCCGAGAAGCGGCCGAAGACCTGGGAGGCCTTCAAGGCGCTGGCGGCGACCTTCGATCAGGGAGATCAGCCGCTGGTCGTGGGCAAGTCTCTCCAGTCGCACAAGGACCTGAGGCGCCCCTTCGCCGACGCGCTCTTCGCCCTCGAGGGAGCGGGCGCGTTCTCCGAGGTCATCGAGACCAAGCCGTGGTTCCACGTGGCGTTCCTCATCGAGGTCCTGCCCCGCAAGTCCATCACCTTCGCCCAGGCACGCGAGGACATCCGGGCCAAGCTGTTCCCCCACGTCCGGAAGAAAGCCTTCGCGGCGTGGGTGGACAAGATCAAGCAGCAGTGCACCATCCGGGTGAAGCCGGAGAACCTGCCGGTGGACGATCAGCCCACGGACCGCGCGACGAAGGGGATGAGGTAGCCGACCCATGAGCTCGGCCTTCGCGGAGATCCTGGCCGAGCTCGTCGGACAGATCCCGGGCGCCCTGGGGGCGGTCTTCCTGGACTGGGAGGGCGAGGCGGTGGACCAGTTCTCCCACATCCCTCTGTTCGACATCCTACTGGCGGGGGCGCACTGGGGAATCGTGCTGCGCCTGGTCCAGGAGTGCCTGGACAGGTACGCGTGGGGGAGTGCAGAGCTCGTGGTGCTCAACGGACCGGACACCGACATCATCATCAAGCGCATCACAGGCGAATACGCGGTGGTCCTGGCCATGAAGGCCGGACACCACCTCGCCCACGCCCTGACCGCCGTGGACAAGGTCACCACGGAGATTCGGCAGGAGATGTGAGCCGCGAGCGCCCAGACATTCGACCCGACTGGTTGGCCACGCCACTGCGAGCCCTCACTTTGACCTTCGCCCTCGGGTTAGCCCTGACCGCCCTCCCCGTCTGCGGACCGGCCTTCCTGGTCCTGGCCAAGATCGACGACGCCGTCGAGGACTACAAGGACCGGCGGTTGCCTCCCTATCTATGCGGCAACGCCATCTGCGACCGCGGGCGCGGGGAGAGCTGTCGAAGCTGCGCGGCGGACTGCGGTCCCTGTGACACGGCCGGCCCGGACCTCGTGGCCCTCGCGCCGGAGTCGGGAAAGGCCAACCGATGGGTCTCGGTGTTCGGCGCGCACCTCGGCCGTGTGGAGCGACTCTGGCTGGCCCAGGGCGACAAGCTCGTCCCCATCCGTCACAGGCGGGTGTCCACGCGGCTGGACGTCTTCATCCCGGCCGGCTCCACCGGCGGCACCCTGCACGTCCAGGCCCGCGGCAGGCGCCGCCCCACCAAGCTCAGCTATGCGGTTCTTCCTTGAGGAAGAGCCGGTGGTACTCGTCGTCGGACAGGTGCTTGTGCAGCAGGCCCCCCGCAAAGTCCACGGCGGAGCTTATCTCCTCGTCAGACAGGCGCCCCACCAGCACCGCCATGAGGTCGTCGTCGGTGAGCCTCTGTAGGTAGGCCGTCAGGGAGCGCTCGTCGGTCTCCCGATCCACCCCGAAGGCGATCCTCCCCACGTCGTAGCCGTTGACGAAATCGTGCCTATGGAGGGTGTCTGACATCATCAGCTCCTTCTCATTTCTTCCGAGCCCGCCGATCCCGGTGGAGCCCTTCGTGGGTGCGAGGGTTCCGCGGGCAGGCCGCCAGGCCGAGCTTCTTGCGGAAGCGGTCGTAGGCGCGCAGCAGCGCCTGGGCCAGGAGGCGACCCACCACGGCCGCGCCGTCGGGCGTGAGGTGGGTGAGATCACGCCACATCAGAGATGGCCTGGCCCGGTACCAACGCCGGGCGGCGCCACGTGATCCCTGGGCGGCGAGGCTGTCCCAGAAGGCGCAGCCGTTGGCCAGGGCCGTGGCCCGCTGCCACGCCGAGATGCGTCGCATGACGGGGCGGCTCTTCTTGGATCGATACCAGCTGTAGCCGCGATCAACCGGCCCCACGACGAGACACGAGATGCGCGGTCGCGCCCGCCCCAGGCGCTCGAGCACCTTGTTGACCATGCGCCGGTACCACACCTCGGTGAGCTTGCGCATGTCCGAGGCGTTGGCCCCGTACTGGAAGAGCACCGCCGAGACCTGGCGCTGTCGGAGCTGTCGGTGCCAGTGTTTGGTGGGCAGCTTGAGCAGGTTCCCGAAAGACGTCGAGACCATGCCCAGGCCGTCGACCACCACACCCGGACCGCTGCGCTCCAGGGAGAGGCCGTAGAGTCGCACCACGCCGCCGCCCCCGTGCTCGAGCCGCAGCCTCCGGGAGGTCTCCGGAAAGGCGATGGTCTGCACGCCCCCGCGCCCGGGCAGCCCACGCGTGGAGACCCGCCCGAGCGCCACCCGCCCCACCGACACCTTCAGCCACCCCCCCCGGGCGCGCTGGTCGTAGTAGACCCGCACCCGCGACACGCGCCCGCCCATGGTCCCCTCTTTCTTGACCCTGAAGGTCGCCAGGGCGCCCGGGTTGATGGACCAGGTCAGCGCACCCGCGTAGCCGTAGTGCCCATTTTTGAGGTAGCGGTACAGAAAGGACGCCAGACGCCAGTACTTGTTCCGCCAGACCCGCACGCCCTGGCGATGGTAGTACTTCGTGGGTGACCGCACCAGCAGGTAGCCGTGCCCCGCGTCGCCGAACCGCGCCTGGAGCACCTGGCGCGCCGCCGAGGTCACCCGATCCCCCGCGACGATGGAGTCCCCATAGTGGGCGAGGCGCACGACCTTCGGGCTCCGCCGATCCTGCAGGCAGGCCAGCTGCTGAAACAACCGCCGGAGCCCCTTGTGGCCCGGGTCCTCGATGTCCTGAACCCGGAACAACGGCGGCCGTCGGGCACGGCGCGCGGGGGTCGCGTGATGGCGTGGTCGCCCCGGGGAGCCGTTGCCCACGGGCGCGCCCCACGCCACGGCCATGGAGCCCAAAAACAGCCCCAGCGCAGATATGGCGACCCCGACCCGGCTCATTGGGCCATGCGTCGATCGATGGTCTCGCGGATCTTCGCGCAGAGGGAGTCGGCCCGCGCGGGCCACTGGGCGAGCCCTTTCTCCGCCTCGTCCCGAAGGCCCCCTGACGCCAGCTCGGGCAGGTTGATGCGCACGTTGTAGGCCGCGCCGTGGAAGCCGGCGTGGAGCACGAGCCCGGCCACCGCCGCATCGGACAAGGCGTTGTCGCTGCCTTGGGTGGCGATGTCCTGGCCCCGCTCCAACCCGTCGAGGCAGAGCCGCATCACCTCCAGGGGCACCCGGGTGGCCTCGGCGTAGGCCAGCGCCAGGGCCCGGGCCTGCGCCTCCTCCTCGGCATCGTCGCCCTTGGGCATGCCATACGCTTCCATCACCAGGTCGAAGGCTCGAGCGTCCTCGTCCACCAGCTCCTTGAGCCGGTCCCGCAGGGGCATCAGCCCCTCGGCGCGCTCACGCATGGCCGCCTCGGCGGCCTGGTACTTCTTCTTGCCCACCGTGAGCCGGCAGACCATGAGCAGCAGCCCCGCGCCGAGGCTGCCATTGAGCGCGGCCACGGCGCCCCCGCCCGGGGTGGGTGCCCGGGACGCCGTGTGCTGGATGAAGCTCGCCACGGGCAGGTACGCCAGCTTGGATGCCTGGGCTCTTTCGACCATGGGTTCCTCCTCGCGGATCGCTCAGCGGATCACTCGGCGGATCACTCAGCGGATCGCGTATTCGATGATCTTGGTCCGGGGGTCGAAGGGGGAGAAGTCCGACAGGCCCAGATAGTCATGGGCCACCCGAACCAGCTCCTCCTCCGAGATGTCCTTCGGCCGCTCGCCCCGCTCGCCCTGCTCGCCCCGCTCGCCCCGCTCGCCCCGCTCGCCCCGCTCGAACAGCCAGTACTCGGCGGCCATGAGCAGCGGCTCGATGGGGATGAGCCCCACCACCTCGGAGCCCGTCACGGCGATCCCTCGTTTGGCGGCCTCGAACCGCACCTCTTCGAAGGCCACGTGGGGCGGCGTAACGAGGTAGTGCGTGAGGTTCATGGAGACCTGGGACATCTTCCGCTCGGGGATGGGCACGCCGATGCCCTTGGCAAAGCGCAGCTTCCCGGGGACCATCCGCTTGCGGCCACGCCCATCCACGGCCGGCTCGCCATCGGGCCCCAGGACCGGAGTGCCCAGCTCGCGCACGGCGTAGGCCACCTCGTTCACCGCGTCCAGATCCTCGGTGTCCAGGTCGATGTTGTAGGCCACCAGAAAGAACCGCGCCCCGGCGGCCACGGCGCCAAACCGCGGCACGAAGTCGGCTGGCCCGTAGTCCGGCGAGTTCTCCGGTACCTTCAGCTTCTCCGGCAGCGCCTCGTACTCCCCAGCGCGAACCTTGGCCAGGTTCTTTCGCTCCGGGCGGCTGGCCGCGGACTCGTACAGGTACACCGGCAGCCCCAGCTCCGCGCCCACGCGCTTCCCATAGGCCCGCGCCAGGTCCGCACATTCACCGAGGGTCACCCCTCGAACAGGCACGAAGGGACACACATCCAACGCGCCGAACCGCGGATGCCCCCCCTTGTGCTTGGTCATATCGATCATCTCCGAGGCCACCCCGGTCACCCGCACCGCCGCCTCCACCACCGCCCACGGCCCACCCACAAACGTCACCACCACCCGATTATAGGAAGCGTCGGGCTCCAGCCCCAAAAACTCCACCCCCTCCACCGAACGAACAGCCGCCTCGATGGCCTCGAACACCGCCCCGTCGCTCCCCTCCGAAAAGTTAGGCACACACTCGACGATCTGGTCCATCTTGAATGCTCGCCGGGACCCCGCCCGGTGGTTCCGGCCGAGATGATAACGAAGGCCCGTGGCTTGAGGGGAACTTTCTTCGGTGCCCGTGAGCCAACTGCGCAAACCTCGAATGGCAGGCGAAAAAAATTGCGCAGCGGGTCAGGAAGAAATCGCAAGATCCGCGCGGGTTGCCAAAGGTCGAGGCAAAGCGACGTGGTGAACTGGGACTCGGTGGCCAGGCGAGAGGCCAGTTCGTCCACGGACCGCTGGCGGGGAACCTCCGATTCTGGCACACTGAATGAACGAGCGATCTGGCAATCGACATCGAGAAGTTGAGCAGTGATCAACGTCTGGAGTTGCTGGAACGGCTTTGGGAGAGCCTACGCCGTGACCCTGTAGGCGTGCCTTTGACCGATTCACAGGTCTTGGAGCTCGACCGTCGTCTGGACAGGATCGAGCAGGAGGGCCCAGACGGGGTTGCCTGGGAGGATGTTCTCCGGGAGATGGAATCCACCGAGTCATGAGGCCCGTCCGCTTCCGGCCAGAGGCCCGTCGTGACGTGCTCGACGCGCAGCGATGGTACGAGGGCCAGCGTCCAGGGCTCGGTGGATAGTTCCGTGAGGAGCTGAAGCGCGCCATCGAAGCCATCCGTGCGAATCCAACCGCCTGGCCTGTCGTCCGGCGTACGACCAGACGACACCTCATGCACCGCTTTCCGTACGGTGTGTTCTATCAGATCCATGACGACCTCGTGCTCATAGTCGGTGTCATCCACGGACATCGCCATCCCCGCGTTTGGCGACGGCGCTCGTGAGGCAGGTTAGGATGAGCCCAGCCGACTGTGCCTCCCTGGGTCTGCTACCGCACTGATCTCGGTCTCCGGGTCCGGATTACACCGAACCGGAGAGCGTCGCTACTTGCTCCGGCTGGGCTGCGCCCTCTTGGGCGGCTTCTTCTGGGGTTTCGCCGGCGGGGCCTGCTGGGACTGCTTGAGCTTGATGGCGGCGTGGAGATCGTCGGCCTGGAGGGTGACGCTCTCCTTGCCGGACTTCACCGAGATGCGGGCGCCCTTGGCGCTGGCCCGCAGGTTCACAGAATCATTCTTTTCGTCCACCTCGATGTCGGCGCCGACCTTGTCGGCCTTGAGGGTGACGCTGTCTTCGCCCGACTTCACCTTGATGTGCGTTCCCTTGCCGCCGGCGTGCAGCTCCACCACGTCGTCGCCGTCCTTGATGGAGATGGACGTACCGTCCTTGTCCGTGTGGAATTTGACGGAGCCGGACCTCTTGCTCCCCTTCCCCTTCCGCCCCTTCTTTCCCTTGATGTGCGCCGCCGGGCGCTTGTCGTGGTCGTCGTCCTCGAGCTCCACCTTGCAGCTGCCGACCACGAAGACCAGACCGATCAGGACCGTGAGCACTGCTCGCTTCATATCACACCTTACCTTTGGACTCTTGGGTTCACCGCTAGACAGAACCCGCCGGCCCACGCGCCGATTCCCCACCTGATCCGCTTTCTGATATCCTCTACGATCTTCGACAGGTGGCGCTACAGCATCCCGTCGCCCACAGCCTCGCGTACGGCCGCCCGGGCGAGGATTTGCGTGGTGTCGAACAGCGGCACCAACGCCGCCGACGACGCCGGGTCCAGGTCCGGTGTGACGCCCGACAGCTCGGTGCAACCCAGGATCACCGCCTCGGCGCCCTGGTCGGCGAGGTCACCGATCAGGGTGCCCAGCCGCGCGGCGCAGCCCGGAGCGTAGCGCCCCGCCAGGACGTCCATGATCAGCTCGGTCAGGGCCTCCTGCTGCACCTCGCCGGGCTCGAGCAGCTCGACGCCGCGCCGCTCGCAGGGCCCCCGATAGATCCCCCGCCCGATGGTCTGCCCGGTGCCCAGCACCCCCACCCGCCGGTGCCCCGCCGCGTGCACCCCGGCGACGGTCTCCTCGACCAGATCCACCACGGGGATCGACACGACGGACGCGATGGCCGCGTGGAAGGCGTGCACCGTGTTGCAGGCCATGACCACGAAGTCCGCGCCCGCAACCTCCAACGTCCGCACACCCTGCTGCAGCACGGCCACCAGCCGGGCCTCGTCCTCCAGCCGCTCCACCACGTCCGGCGCCGGCACGCTGTTGATGAGCATCTGCGGAAAGTCGGCGTCATACCGCGCGCCGAACCGCTCCTGGAACAGCCGCACTATGGCCATGTACAGGTCCGCCGTGGCCTTGGGGCCCATGCCCCCGAGGATGCCGATCCGCTTGTATCTCATGGGCTCGCATCTTCTCGCCATCGGCCGGGGAAGGCAAGGCCGGCAGTCCGGCACGCGTTGTTGCATGCCTGCCTACACTTGACTACAGTACTAGCCGCTCGGGGAGATAGGGAAAACGGAGCGCTGGACATGCCTACAAACGACGACAGACCACCCGAGGAAGCGGAGCCCGGCTCGAGGGACCGCGAGATACTGCGCTGGCTGTACACGCCGTACAGTCTGGGCGTGGTCTGGCCCTGGCTCGCCGGAAGCTCGGTGGGGCTGGGAGCCCTCGCCGTGGCCATGACGAAGATCAGCCCCCGCCTCGCCTTCCATGTCGGCACGGCCTGGGCGTGGCTGATGTGCAGGGTGAACTGGAACCGGGTGCGCGTCCACGGCCGCGACAACGCCGACCCGTCACGGTCCTACGTGATCATGATGAACCACCAGAGCCAGTTCGACATCCTGGCCTTCTACGGCCACTACGGAAAGCAGTTCCGGTGGGTCATGAAGGAGGAGCTGCGCAAGGTCCCGGGCATCGGCTGGTACACCGCCGCCGGTGGCCATGTGTTCATCGACCGCTCCGACCGCGCCAAGGCCATCGCGAGCCTCCAGGCGGCCAGGCCCCTGCTCGACGGCGGCATCAGCGTGGTGTTCTTCCCCGAAGGGACCCGCTCGCGGACCGGCCGGATGCGCCCCTTCAAAAAGGGCGGCTTCATGATGGCCCTGCAAATGGACCTGCCCATCCTGCCGGTCTCCATCTCCGGCTCCCGCCACGTCCTGCCGGCGGGCGGCTTCCGCAGCCTGCCCGGTCCCATCGACATCACCATCCACCCGCCCATCGACACCTCGACCTACAGCGAGGAAACCGTCGAGACCCTCATGGCCGACACCCGTGCGGTCATCGCCTCGGGCCTCACGCCCTGGGAGCGAGACGACTAGACCCCGGACCTGCTGCACGGCAGGAAGGGTGCCGGAGCGGCTCCATTCTGCAGCCACTGCCAGTGAGGCCTGAGCTTGCTGGGCCACACGCCTAGTACCGTGTCCCACAAGTAGCAACACCGCCCGAGGATGCCCCCGAGGCCATCCGGAAGAGGCGGGAGAGCCGGTAGAGCCGCGCCTTCTGGCATTTCCAGCCTATTCGTCACCGAGCAAGGCCTCGAGATCGCGCGCGGCGTGAAGGACACGGACGATCTCGATCGCCTCCGCTGATGGAAGATAGAAGACCAGCTGACGACGGAATCCACTCACCGGCCACACCCGCAGCCCGGCCAGGCGTTCATCACCGAACGAGCGTGGGCTGCCCAGCTCGAGGCTTCGCTGCAGGGAGCGGCACGTCTTCTGAAGCTCGCGCAAGAATCGCCTCGCCGTCGCCACACCCGCCTCGACGACCAGGTACTCGAACTGGTGGTCGATGTCGAGGTCGGCCTGAGGGCGAAGGATCACTTTTCTTCGTGATCGCCCCATCGTTCAAGCAGTCCCGTCTCCTTGGCGACCCAGTAGGCCTCATCAGCCTCGACACATCGACCCGAGTCTAGACCTTCGAGAAGCAGCGTTTCGAGCTGATGACCACGGTTACGCCGGCGCCGCGCTGCACGAATCAGCTCGCGGATATACTCGCTGGCCGAGGTGTACCCTTCGGTAGCTGTTTGCTCCTCGACGAAGCTCTTGAGGGGCTTTGGCAACGATATGTTCAATGTTGTCGTGGTGTTCTTCATCTCATCCAAGGGCGGTTCTTATGACAAACCTTGTCAATGTTTTTCATAACAACTGCGGCAAGAAATCGCAAGGCAGCAGATTGTCCAGGGTCAAAGTCGCGACCTTCCTGGATTCGTTGAAGTTTTCTCCACCGTGCAGCAGACTCTCGGCGCCATGGTCGACATCGTCAGCACGGCCGTCAGGACAGGACCGCAGTCTCCACCTCCTTCCACTTCGGTGGGAACCGCGTCGACTTCTCGGCGAGCTTGGGAACCGCGTCGACTTCTCGGCGAGCTTGGGAACCGCGTCGACTTCTCGGCGAGCTGAGGCATGCTTGGTCTCGTTGCCGATGCATGGCAGGGAGGGCAAGAGAAGGTCATCGTGAGCTTCGACATCCAGCAGCGGCTGCTCGACGAAGAGGGCGACTACAAGGAGACAGTTGATCCCCCCCCGGGGAAACCGGTATTCTTGCAATAATGGTGCGCAGTGGGCGCTCTGGTCAGTGAGCCATACATAGGAAAGGCAACGGCATGAAAACCGGGACATGTCAGGTCGTGATGTTGGCGGCGGTGGGGATGATCTGTGCCTGCGGAGAAAGTCCCAGCGGGGGTAGCAACAACAACGCCTTCATCCCCTGCGAGGGGATCGAGGACTGCCCCCCGGGGTACGAGTGCGTCTCGAACATCTGCGTGCCCACCCAAGACGCCGGGGTGGGATCGGACGCGTCGACGGATCCGGACATCGAGGTGGACCCCGAGGTGCTGGACTTTGGCAACCCGCTGCTCAACGTGGCCGTGGATCAGACCTTGACCATCACCAACGTCGGCGGCCAGGACCTGACGATCTTCTCCATCGTGCTCGAGGAGGACGACACCACCCACGAGTACGACGCCACGCCGGTCGGCAACCTGGCCCTGGTCCTCGGACCAGGGGCATCGTTGGAGGTGGACGTCCAGCTCACCAACATCGACGATCAGGCGGACACGGGGCGGCTGATCATCAACTCGAACGACCTCGACGAGGCCATGACCGTGGTGCCGCTGGTGTCCGAGCTCAAGGGGGACGGCTTGGTTGGGACCTGCGTCATGGAGACGGCGGACCTGTACGGCCCGTGCGTCACCAACCCCGAGATCATCGACCACGGCCCCCTGCCCTCGGACGCCAGCGCCCTGCAGGACGTGAGCCTCTTCAACGCCGGCACGGGCAACACGCCCCTGGTGGTCCAGGACATCTACGTCACGAACAACTCCGGCTACGTGGGCCAGTGGCACCTGGACGTGGTGCGCTTCGTGGAGGATCCGGGCAACCCCGGGACCTACGTGGAGGAGCCCATCGCGGACCTGGGCACCAACCCCTACCTGCTGGAGGTCAACGACGGCGCGGGTGCGCCCGAGGTGCTGCTGATCCACGTGCGCTTCGATGCCACGGTGGCCCTGGAGGGGCAGCCCGTGCCACCGGAGTTCCTGGTGATCCAGACCGACGACGCGTCCCATCCCAACTACCAGATCCCCTTCGCCGGCGAGGTGCTCTGCCCCGCGGGCTGGGTGGAGCTCGATGGGGTGTCGCCCTGGTGCGAGTACGAGTGCACCGTCACGGGCGGCGGCGTGGAGGACTGCGACGGCGTCGACAACAACTGCGACGGCGTCATCGACGAATGGTGTCCCGTGTGCGGCAATGGCGTGGTGGAGGCCCCGGAGACCTGCGACGACGGAAACCACGACAACACCGACGCCTGCCCCGACGGCATCGGGGGCACCTGTCACCCCGCCGAGTGCGGAGACGCTCATGTCCAGGCGGGCGTGGAGGAGTGCGACGACGGAAACCACGACAACACCGACGCCTGCCTCGACGACACGGCCAGTGGCGGCACCTGCGAGAACGCGGTGTGCGGCGACGGCGTCGTGTGGGCTGGCGTAGAGGGGTGCGACGACGGAAACCATGACAACACCGACGCCTGCCCCGACGGCGTCCAGGGCACCTGCGCCGCGGCCATCTGCGGCGACGGCTTCCTCCACGCAGGCGTTGAGGAGTGCGACGACGGCAACGCCAACAGCGACACGGTGGCCGACGCATGCCGGCGGACGTGCGAATTGCCCTACTGCGGCGACAACGTGACCGACACCGGCGAGGACTGCGACCCGCCCGACGGCACCACCTGCGACAGCAACTGTCTGAACATCGTGGGCCCCGACCCGAGCGGGTGCTACGACATCAACGTCACGGTGACCTGCCAGTGCGCCTGGTTCCTCGTGTCCTATCTGGTGGACTTCAGCTTCGGCTGTGTGGAGCTCGTCGACACCGGTGTGACTCTCACGGTCAAAGCCCGCGGCACGTCGCCCAACGGACAGCCCTGCTGGATGACCGGGACCACGGTGACCAACGATGCCTTCACCGCCACCTGCGTCATCCCGGGCGGGTGCAACGAGCAGTACACCATCGCCGGCACCTTCTCCGACGCCGATCACTGGGACGGCTCCTTCACCACCAGCTTCTCCGGCTCCTGCTTCGATTGCCTCCCCTTGCCCGCGGGGTGCAGCGCGGCCATCGTGAACGCCACCCGCGTGGACTGCAACACCTGCCCGCCCTGACGCCCTGACGCCCTGACCCTTCTTCCCCGGGGACAGGCTGTTACTTGGACTTCATGTGGAAGGTGCCATCCCAGTCCTCTGGGGGCGGGGCCTCACGGTACTTGCGGGCGCGTTCCAGGATTAGCCGGGTCGGGGTGTCGTCGGCGTCCTCGCCGGATGCCTCTTCGAGCAGCTCGATGGCCTCGTCCCACCGCCTTTCGAAGTACGCGTCAACGGCCTCTGTGTGCCGCGCCGCTCGTCGCTCGATCGCCGGATCCACCTGGCCGTCGAGCCCGAGGAGCTCGTAGATGACCACGCCGTGGGTCTTGCCCTTGACGGCCACCCGATCGAGCGGACGCACCACCACCAGGCCGGCGACCTGCTCGAGGGTCTGCTCGCTGATCATGATCTCGGTGCCGTAGTGCTTGTTGAGCCCCTCGAGGCGGCTCGCCAGGTTCACGTGGTCCCCGACCACGGTGTAATTCAGCCGGGACGCGGCGCCCATGTTGCCCACGATGAGCTCGCCGGTGTCGATGCCGATCCTGGCTCGGATCTCGGGACGGCCCTCGGCGGCCCACCGCCGGCGCAGCTCGGCGAGCCGCTCCTGGCTGGCCAGCGCCGCCCGGCAGGCCCGGATCCCGTGGCGGGCATCCTCGTTGGGCGCCCCCCAGAAGGCCATGACCGCGTCGCCGATGTACTTGTCCACCGTGCCGCCAAGCTGCTGCACGATGCCGCTCATGTCCTCGAGGTACTCTCCCAGCAGCGCCACAAGCTCCTCGGGCGCCAACCGCTCGGAGATGGACGTGAAGCCTGCGATGTCCGAGAAGAACACGGTGAGCTCGCGCCGCTTCCCGCCGAGCCGCGCCTCCTGGCCCGACGCCAGCAGGGCCCGGACCACCTCGGTGGGCACGTACTTGCCAAAGGAGCGCAGGCCGGTCTTCATGTCTTCCATGGCCACCAGCAGCTGGTCGATCTCCTTGAGGGTCGAGCGGGTGGCGGTCTTCGGCTCCAGGCGAAACAGCCCGATCTCCTCGGCCTCGCCCACCACCTGCTTCAGGGGCCGGGAGATGCGCGTGGCCAGCAGGATGCTGAGCAGAATGGCGATCGCGAAGGCCACCAGCCCCGTGATCACGGTGTTGCGGTTGGCCTGGTGCACCTTGCCCATCAGGTCCGCCTCGGGCACCACCATGCAGATCAGCCAGTCCACGTCGTGCCGACCGCCCAGCCGCCGGTAGGCGGCCAGGTAGGTCACTCCGCCCTGGGCGAAGCGGAACCGACGCAGTCCCGAGAGGTCCTTCGTCTCGGCTGGCGCGGGGAGCCGCCGGACGAAGGCCTTCACGTGGGGATCGGCTATCCGCTCGGCCCGTACCAGGTCGAAGGCGGATTTTCCGTCCTTTTGGACCTTGCGCACCAGGAGCTTGGGATCGGGATGCGCGATGACCCGTCGGCTGCCGTCGGGGCGCTGCTCGATGACGAAAGCGAACCCCCCACGACCGATGCGGATCTTGGCCAGAAACTTGGTCAACGCGTAGAGGTCGAAGTCGGCGGTGGCCACGCCCAGCAGCTGCCCCGGGCGGCGGTAGACCGGGGTGGCGCAGGTGATCCCCGGCACGGCGGGAAAGGGGTCCTGGATGAAGACGTACGCCGGCGGCCAGACCTGCTTGCCGGATTTTTTGGCGGTCTGGTAGAACGGCCGCTTCCGGGGATCGTACGAGTTGTCGATCTTGAACAGGGCCAGGTTCCGGCCCCTACCCGCCGGCGCGAACTCCCGGCGCTCGATGTCACCCTGGGTGTTGCGTCGCCGCTCCTGAAGCCAGAGGTTGCCGTCAGGCTTTCGCCAGGCGTGGCAGTACTCGCCGCTCGCCTCCAGGCCGAAGGAGAGGTAGCTCAGCTCTGGGTGCTCCCGGATGGTCTCGTAGAAGTGCCGGGTCAGGCGCGTGAAGTCCTTCGGGTCTAGCTGCCCCGAGCGGATCAGGTTCCGGTTCACGTCGCACAGCGAGGCGGCCTTGTCGAGGAGAGCCTGGATCCGCAGCGCGATGCGCGCCCCTGTCTGGTCCAGCACCTGGGACGAGAGCGTCCGGGCCATGAAGCGGGAGTTCAGGTACGAGCTGACTCCCACCACGGCCACGGTGGCGAAGACCAGCGCGACCAGTGTGCCCATCAGGGTGAGCCGAAATGTGATCTTCATCGGCCGCCTTCCTCGCCGTCGATTTCCCCTCGCACCGGATCAGAACCGCTTTTCGAAGCACCAGAGGATGGACTTGCCCAGGGAGTTGCCGCCGCCACCCCCGCCCACCAGCCGCCAGCCGGCCTGCCCCATCTTCTTGGCCGCCTTGGTGAGATACTCGTTGTCGTCCTGATCGATGCAGTAGTAGGCGTAGCGCTGCCCCACGGGCGCCGCCGCCACCGCGGGCACCGTGTCCGAGGAGCGGTTTGCCCCGAAAAGGCATCCCACGATGAACACCGCCGAAAACGAAAGCCCCAGCATGAAGTTCCGCATCCTCTCCTCCTTGTGATGTCACAGCCTGCACACTACGTCCAAGCGCGCGGGGGATCCAGCACGATGGGATCTCGGTGGACGCTACATCCACATCAGGATACAGATCGGAGCCGTGTCGGGGAGGTAGTCGCCGCACATGCCGCCAGGGCAGTCGCGGTCGCCGCGGCAGGGGGCGTGACAGGTGGGCCAGGCGTCGCCGCCGAAGTCGACGCAGGTCATGCCCGTGGGACACTCCTCGGGGCAGGAGCACGCGATGCCCTCGTCGCTCATGTCGAAGGCGGCCTGGCACCAGGAGCTGCCGTTGGATGCAAAGAGGCAGGAATAGCCCGGCGGACAGCCCTCCTGTGGACACAGATCAACGCCGGGGACGGGCTCGCACACCGCGTAGGGTCCATCGTCGGTGAACATGCACCGCTCGCCGGCCCAGCAGTCGGCGTCCACGGTGCAGGTGTGGGCGCAGATGGAGAAGGGGCCGCCCAGGCCCCAGTGGGCGGTGCACTCCAGGGACGAATCGCACTCACAGTTGAAGCTGCACTCCGCGCCGAAGCCGCCGCCTCCGGGTGGGGTGTTGACACAGAAGCAGTCGGCGTTGCCGTCGCACGGCAAGACCTCGAACCCCAGCTCGGCTGGGGGGACGCCGCTGGTCTGCTCGACCGCCAACCACTCCCCGGGAGCCAGGCTCGCAAAGGCCAGGACCTCCTCGACGTACAGCTCCACGTCGGGGCAGACCACCTGGGGCCCGGTGGTCTCCCAGATCCAGGCCGTCAGGTAGATGACGCGCTGGCTCGCCTCGACGTGGTAGTCCACCTGGGCCAGGCGCTGGCAACCGGTGAGGTACAGGCCCACGCCCAGCCGCACGGTCTGGCCCTCGCTGACCGGCATGTCCTGGAGCGCGTAGAGGCTGTCCACCCGCCAGGGGCGCAGCCATTCGTACTGTTCGCTCTCGCAGGTTCCGGAGCCGCCGTCGGGCGGGATGGCCGCGTCCGGGACGACGCCGCTGTCCGGGCCCGGATCCGAGTTCTCGTTGTTGTTCCCGCCGCCGCCAATGGTGCGGCCGCCACAGCCCATCCCGAGCACCAGGGCCACGGCCAACCCAAGGGACGCCACGCTCCGATCTCGCCTGAACATGTGCTGACTCCTGTCGGTACATCCAGATCCCATACACAAAGAATGCCAGAAGGGCAGCCCACGGACGAGACGTCTTTTCGCGGGGTTACAACGGCGACCCGGGCCCAGACCCTCAACAAACTGAGACATGCCCTGATCGTCGCGCCCGATCACGCCCGGCGAAAAACGCCCTTGGAGCGGAGCATCACGGTGAGGGCCTCCCGGCTGGAGTAGCGGAACACGAAGCCGAGCTCGTCGGTCAGGCGACCGGGATCGAGGACCCACGGGTACCGGAGAAAGTCCAGGAAGGAGGCCGGCGCGCCGAGCACGTTGATCCGGTGCCGCCACAGGAAGTCAGCCAGGGGATCCAGCACCCAATCGGGCAGGCGCACCACGCGCTTGCCCGCCATGCCCAGGGTCTCGGCCATGGTCAACGTGTCAGGAGGCGCGATGTTGAAGGCGCCCCGGGCGTCCTGGTCGATGATGGCCAGGATGGCCCGGGCCACGTCGTCCTCGTGGACGAACTGCAGGTCGGGCTCGTACCCGGCGAGCCCCACCACCGTGGGCAGACCCGTGAGCATCCGCGACAGGTAGTTCCGCACGTTGGGGCCATAGACCACGCAGGGACGAACGATGGAGAAGACCACCTCGGGGTGGGCCGCCATGAAGTCGGCGCAGAGGTCCTCCACCTCGGCCTTCTCCCGGGCGTACTGGAAGCCCGGGTGGGGCCGGATGGGATCCGTCTCCCTCAGGGGCACCGGGTTGTCCGGCCAGGCGCCATAGGCCGTGCCCGAGCTGGCCACCAGGACCTGGCGCGTGGCCGCGGCGGCGGCGGCGTCCAGCACGGCGCGGGTGCCGTCCACGTTGACACGGCGCATCCGCGCCTCGTCGTGCATGGGGTTGAGCACGAAGGCCAGGTGCACCAGGACGTCCGGCGCACAGTCGAAAACCCAGTCGGCGAGCCCCGGATCGTTGATGTCCAGGTCGCGGTAGTGGACCTTGTCCACCTTGTCCAGGGGCGCCCGGACGTCGCACCCGTCCACGCGGTCGCACCAGTCGCTGTGCTCCAGCCGGCGGCACAGGGCGCCGCCAATGTATCCGGACATGCCGGTGATCAGCAGGGTCTTGCCGCTCACGAGGGTCCTCCCATGTCCCCAATGTCGCCGATCCCGGCGCCACATTCGGCCGCTGCCGCACAGTTTGCGCAGTCGGAGCCGAACTCCGCTCCGACCTGACCTTCGAATATGGCCAGGCGGTTGATCTGGTTGGTGCCCTCGTAGATCTGCGTCAGCCGCGCGTCCCGGACGCCCTTCTCGACGCTGGCGGCGTGGACGTAGCCGTGGTCCCCCACCAGGGTCATGGCCGTCTTGCACACCTCCCAGGCCGTGTCCGAGCAGAAGGCCTTGGCGATGGCGCCGGACGCCTGGAAGGGAAGCCGATACCGCGTGGCGTGCCACACCGTGGCCCGCATGGCCGACAGCTTCATGACCATGTCCGCCAGGGTCACCTGCACGTCCTGATAGTCCACCAGGTAGCGGTTGCCCAGCCGCGTCTCGTTGCAGAACCGCGCGGCGTGGTCAAAGGCGCCCCGGGCGATGCCCAGGGCGATGGCGCCCACCACGGGCCGCGAGAAGTTGAGCACGTTGCGGTTTATGGCCCACCCGGCGCCCACATCCCCCACCACGCGGTCGTCGGGCACGAACACGTCCTCGAGGATCAGCTCCGAGGCGTCCGCCGCCCGCTGGCCCATCTTCCGCTCGTGGCGGCCCACCTCGAAGCCCGCCATGGACTTGTCGAGCAAGAAGCAGGTCCAGGTATCGACCCCCTTGCCCTTCTCGGCGGCGAAGAGCGTGACCCACCGGGCCACGGCGCCGTCGGTGATGAACACCTTACGCCCGTTGATCCGGAACCCGCCGTCAACGCGCTCGTAGAAGCAACCCAGTCGCGCCGAGCGGGCACCCTCGGTGTCCTCCACGTCGGACCCGGCTCCGGGCTCGGTAATGGCAAAGGCGGCCATGGCCGGCTCCCCCGCCTTGATCTCCCGGTAGATCCGCCCCAGCCAACGGAAGTAGGCCCTGACGTCGCCGGCGATGAACAGCGGCGCGATGCCCAGCTCGTGGGCCAGCAGGGCCAGCCCCAGGCCTCCGTCCGCCGCGCAGAATTCCTCTGCCTTGAGGGCCGACGGCAGGAGCAGTCCCTGCCACACCGCGGTGACCTGCAGGGTCCCCCACGGCGGCGGCATGAACTCGGTCTGAAACCCCTCCCGGGCCGCGCGCAGAAACAGCGCCGGGATGTCGACGAAGTCCGGGTCCCGGTCCGCGGCGAGCCCCAGAAGCGCCAGGTGGTCCTCGGCAAAGTCGCGGTAGCGATAGCGCAGCCGGCGCAGGGGGCGCGACAGGGTGTCGGTGTCGTGGTCCCAGATGGAGGTGGCCTCGGTAGGGTACAAAAGCTGCCCCAGCGGGCCCAGGCGCTCCCGGGCGCCCTCAGGTCGGATCACGTCGCTCATGACACCCCTCCGGGATTCGAAGAGCAAAGGAGCCGCAGCGTGTTGGGCTCGATGGCCATGGACTCGAGGGTCATCGCGTCCCGGAGCCGCTTCTCCAGCCGGTACTCCTCCATGTAGCCATAGCCGCCCAGGACCTGGAGGCAGTCGGTGACGGCCTGACCGCAGGCGGCACAGCACCGCAGCTTGGCCGCCAGGGCTTGCCAGAGCGACAAGTCGTCCTCGGCGCTCACCCCGGCCTCATCCGCATCCTCCGCCTCTGACACCTCCCCCGCCTCCGACGCCTCCTCCGCTTTCGCCGCCTCCCGCAACCAGGCCGACGCCGCGGCCACCCGCGAGGCGCTGTCGCCCACCAGGAGCCGCACGGCCGCGTGGTCCTCGATCTGCCGGCCGCCCTGGAACCGCTCCGGGGCATAGCGGCGGGCCTCCCTCAGGGCGCCCCGGGCGTTGCCCACAGCCAGGGCAGCCAGGCCGAGCATCAGGCGCCGCACATAGGCCCGCGGCGGGACCGGCGCGAGCCGCTGCGCCGCCCCGACCTCGACGGCCTCGAAGTGCAGATGCGCCACCCTCGCCGCGGCCAGGCCCGTGCGCGGCTCGACCTTTGCCACGGTCAGACCCTCGGCGTCCGAGGCCACGACCACCCGCTCCCAACCGTCCGCGCCGGCGGCGTAGACCACGTAGCCCCGGGTCCCCGGCGCGCCGCAGACAAACCTGCACGCGCCCATCACGCCCCCAGCGCCGACCTGCGCCGCGCCCAGGGGCGGCGCCTCGAACGCCGGCCAGGTGACGCGCCAACCTTGACCAAAGAACGCCACGGCCACGGGCCCGCGATCCGGACCCTCACCCCGAAGATCCGCGCCGGCCAGCTCCACCGCCCCCATACCGGCGAAGTGCACGCAGGCCGCCACGCCCGCGCACTCCACCGCCAGCTCCTCCAGGACCGCCACCGAGGCGGCGGCGCCGTCAGCCAGGCTCGCCCGCCCCCACACGCCGTACTCGAACCCCGCGCCCTCCGGATCCGGTGACGCCAGGATCCCGGCCTCGGCGGCCTTCGCCAGCACCCCGTCCAGGCGCCCCAGATCGCCGTCCCTCCCCTCGGTGCCCACCAGGGGCGCCACCTCCCGCCGGGCGAACCGCCGGGCCGTGTCCCGCATGGCGTCGAGCTGGTCGGTGTCCATGGGCGTAGCTCCGTTGATTTCCGGTCTCGAGCGGTCGGCGCTCAGGTGTAGGTGACCACGTGGTCCCTGTCCCCCTCGCCGCCGTAGAACCCCTCCAGGGGCCGCACGTCGCGCTCCACCACCTTCCCTGAAGGCAGGATGCCGCTGCGCTCCACGTAGTACCGCGTCAAAAAGGGCTGGGGCGACAGGTCCAGCTCCCGGATCGCGCCGGCCACCTCATGGTCCCCCAGGTCCAGGAAGCTGCCCAGGGGCCACAGGGCGTTGCGCACGGTGCCCTTCTGCGGGATCACCGTGCGGATCAGCTCGCCGTCACGCACCGAGAAGGTCACCAGGGGCTTTCGGTCCGGGCTCACCATGCCGCGCTTGATCACGCGCATTGTCAGGATGTTCCGCCCGCCCTCGGAGAGTCCGCACTCGAGGTGCTCGGGCGTGTTGGCGAAGCGCATGTCCGCCAGGAACTTGGTGTAGCCCCACTCCCCACGCCCGGCGTCCCGGGCCTCGGTCCGGGTCACCGGCAGGTGCAGCACCACGTTCCCGAACCCCGGATACCGCGCCTCGAGCAACCCTGCCAGGAGCCCCGACAGGAGCCCCGACAGATACGGCAACGGGGGCCGGTCCGCATGGACCGCCGGCACCACCACGCCCACCTCACCGTAGGGCCCGATGGACGTGTCGATGTAGTTGAAGGCCGCCACCCCCACCAGCGTCCGCCCGCCGGGCAGCCGCACCGGGTGCAGCCGATCCGAGGGCATCAACGCCCGCACCCGGTGGTAGTCCGCCGTGTGAAACGACGCAAAGCAGTCGTCCCGGAAGTACAGAATCGGCAACTCGAAGGTCACCCCCCCCCGCGTAACCTCCGCCCCCGGCCGCGTGTTGGCAAAGAACTCAGACATGCGTCACTCCAAGGCGCTCCACGCCCCACGCCCCACGCCCCACGCCCCACAAAGTACCACAGACGCTCCCCCACGTCAGACCACACAAGCGCTAGTTCTCGACAATCGTCACGGGAACCGCGCTGAGCCTCGCGCCAAAGCTGATGAGGTCCCACACGCCGTCTCCGTCACTGTCGATGTCCGGCGACATCGCCGAATGGAGCAGCGCGTTGCACCTCAGCTCGGTAACCGTGATCACCGCCGGATCGGCCGTGTCATCACACTCACCCACCCCCGCCACAACCGCCTCACACCCAGGGACGTTCTCGAGCACCGTGCAGCAGCCGTCGAAGAGATCCTCCAACGTGTCTGCCATCGAGCTGGGACCGGCTGCAATCGTCTGGTTGATCTGGTCGGCAAGCATCGGCAAGAGCACATCACGAACCTGCGCCGGGGAGATCCCGCCGCCCACGCGAATCTCCTGCCACCCCGAGGCGCTGACATCCCCCGTCACGAAAAACCGGTGAAGATCCACGACGACCGTGCCCCCGCGCCCAGGCCAGGGTACTGGGAACCGGACGGCGCCGAGCGGAAACGGGCTGCCGTATTCCTGCTGTGAGTCACGGCCGCAGAGACCGACATCGGTCGAGGCGTCGGGGGCGAGGCGCACGTCGTCTGCGCCGTCGAAAACAGGCGTTGCGTCGTTGACCTCCGCCAGCAGCATCTGCACGAGGGAGACGTCCTGGTGACCCGCCGGATAGTCGCGAAAGACACGCGCCGCAATGAGGAGGTGACCTCCCGCGATCTGATCGGCGATCTCCTCGTTGAGCCCCGCGGATATGTATGTGTCGAGCAGGCTCGCGACAGCACTCCACTTGTTTTCGACATTCCCGTCGCCGTCGAGGTCCACCCCATAGTCACGGGCCTCTTCGCTATGGGGGGGCACCTGGTACACGTTCACCAGGTACTCCTCCGGCACCGAAGTGGCCAGCACCGGGTCGCAAGCCTGGCAGCAATCGCTGCAGGTCCAAAGGGTCTCGCAGGTCACCGCATCGCAGACACCGTCCACGACACATCCCATTGGGTAGTGGTCCCGGTCTCCAGGCTGGCGCTGGTAGCAGCGATAGTCGTCGGGGCAGGTGTGGGGCTTGCAGACATACCCGGACGGGCAGGCGAACAGTTGGTCCGGATCGCACCGAAGCTCACCTTCCTCGAGGGGCGCCTCCCAGCAACCCGCGAGCGCCATCGCACAGACAAAGGTCGGGATCAGATGATTGGTCAGTCTAAGATACATCAATCCCCCCGCAATCAATCTATGGTCCCATTAGAGCGCGTTTCGCGGCGGAGGTCCACCGTTCGTGACCCCACCCGGCGCCCGCGCCGACCAGGAGCGTGCGCCATCGGCGGCGCGGGCCATCGACGGCGTGCGCCATCGGCGGCGCGGGCCATCGGCGGCGCGGGCCATCGGCGGCGTGGGCCATCGGCGGCGTGGGCCATCGGCGGCGCGGGCCATCGGCGGCGCGGGCGCGACAATACGTCTGGGGTGCTGAGCAGCTCAGGCGTAATGTCGTTGTTCGAGGTGCTCAGACGACAGCTCCCGGGGGAGTGCCCGGGCACTGGGGGGCGAATCGTCGCTCCAGCCGTGTCAGAACGACATATCGTTCGGAGTGGTGAGCACTTCAGGCGCAACGTCGCGATTTCACCGTTCGGAGCGACACAACCCCCCTGACTGCTGAAGCACCTCGGGAGGAGTGTCGCCAGCACAGCCATCTGAGCGACGAATCAACCCGAGTGCCTGGCACTTCGTGCATATCGTCGCGGGAGACCCAAAAAAGTCGCAACCGCCGGGTGTGATGACCGATACCCCGGGGTAGAGGTGGAGGGAACGGAGGAACCAGAGGAACCAGAGGAACCAGAGGAACCAGAGGAACCAGAGGAACCAGAGGTAAATATCATGTCATGTCTGGCTCAGCATATGCGTACGCGGTTGGTGGATGGGCGGGTGATTGCCGCGTCCGCGACCGAGCGCCGCGTGGCCATGCGCGCGATCTTTCGCCTGGCCGCCGACACCCAGCTACTTTCGGTGTCGCTGGTGGACGAGCACCTGCACCTGCTCGGCTGCTGCACGCGCGAGGCCGGGAGCAGGCTTGTACACGCTGTGGAGGTGAGCCTCAAGCGCCGGCTCTCGCTGCCGGTTGGGTTTGCCATGTATCCCCACGAGCCCGTGCGCGATGGGCGGCACCTGCGAAACGCATTCCGGTACGTGCTCACCCAGCACTCGCACCACGGCCTGCAGACCGACCCGCTGCGAGAGGGAACGAACCTGCAGGACATCCTGGGGCTGCGGCTCGCAGGCAGCGATACCCGTTTGCACGTGCGCCGCTGGCTGCCGCGCGTGTCGCGGGCGCAGCTGCTCGGCTGGCTTGGCGTCGCAGCCCTGGAGCCAGCGGACGGACCGCTGGAGTGGGTCCACGACGCAGCGCTCTCGGCGGCGTGCCTGGCAACGCTCGCGGGAAGGTCCCGGCAGGTTCGCCGAGCTAGTGGGGTGTAACAGAAATGCGCACGCAAATCCGGTTGCTATTTCAGCCCCTGGCTGCGTTGCTTGTCGGTTGAATACTCCCGGTATTCGCCCTCCTCGCGCCTTGCCAGAAGCCGAAACCGCGAACCGACTTCACGCACGCATTTCTGTTACACCCCACTAGACGCGCTATCATCGAGGTCGTGGGACCGCGGTGCTCGTCGGGCGAGCTCGCCGGCATCCTGCAGGTGACGCAGCGCTCGGTGCAGCGCCTGCGGCAGCAACCAGCAGACCAGCACCTGGTGCGGGCACTGCGTCTGCAGCTCGCGCTCCGAGGGCAGCTCGGCGCCGGCAAATGCGTCGACGAAATTTCGGAGCTACCGTACGCTTTGGCGCAACCATGCCGGTAGACGTTCCCTTAGGGGTCGGTAAAAAGAGGTGGGCTCAACGGGAATGGCGGTGCCGCAGCCGCAGCCGATGACGTTTACGGTTTGAAAACGTCGGGATCTTCGCTAGGGTAGAAGAGAAGGCCCAGCAGGAGACAAAGCGAGGATACTCCCCATGTGCAGTAAAAAAGCGATACCAGCGTCTTTCTGTGCGTTTTCGGCAGTGATGATTGTGGGGCTCGCCGCGGGGTGCGGCTCGGTCAAGCCGATGTACAACTATGACGGCTACGTCACCAACAACAACTCGGACGGCTCCATCTACGTGCCGCCGGACGCGGACTTCAGCTCCACCGGCTCCATCTCGGGCACGGTGTGGATGCCGGGGAACGGGCCGGGGCAGGTCCCCACCGACCACGAGATCCCGGTCTTCGACGCCCTGATCTACCTGGCCAACGACAAGCCGGTGGCGATGCCCCGGGAGGTGTACTGCGAGCAGTGCGTGGATCCGCCCAGCCGGTACGTGACCACGGACCACCAGGGCCAGTTCCTGATGACCAACGTCTTCGCCGGGACCTACTGGATCGTCATCCAGAAGGGGCACTTCCGCCTGTCTCAGCAGATCACCATCGCCGAGAACCAAGACCTGGAGCTCACCACCACGCAGTCCACGTTGCCGTCGGTCCAGGACTACGACAACGGCAAGGAGATCCCGAACATCGCCCTGGCCAGCGGGTCCTACGACGCCATGGAGGACATCCTCGGCAAGATGGGCATCGGGTCGGTGGACGGCACCGGCGCCTTCAACGGCCCCACCGCCGCGGGCAACTTCGCCGTGTACTCCAACGGAGGCGACATCGACGATGTGGCCATCGCGTCCCTGGCTCAGCTCGTTGAGGACTACAACACCCTGCGGCAGTACCACATCCTGTTCATCCCCTGCTCCTACCAGACCTACTCCGGCGGCGAAGGGCTCGAAGGTGCGCCCCTATCCGTGCTGCAGAACCTGCGGCAGTTCGTGTCCGACGGAGGCAAGCTCTACGTGACGGACTGGTCCGGCGAGTACGTGGACAACGTCTTCCCCGAGCAGATCCGATTCACCTCGGGCTACGACACCCCGGCCAGCGCCTGGAACGGTACGGATTGGGACACCTCCCTGTTCAACGCCGCGGACGACTTGGGCCTCTACACATCGGAGCATGCCCTCGCCTTGGACCCGGACGTTGCCAAGTGGCTCGACGGCCAGTACGGCCCCACGATCAACGGCGAAGGCACCTACGACGCCAGCGCCTTCGAGGTGGAGGGCAACTGGGACCACATTGCAGAAACCGTGGCCGTACAGCTCGGGGTAGACAACGAAGGCTTCCCCATCACCGATACGCCGCGCCAGTTCATCATCGGTGACGACAACGGCACCCCATCCACCTGCATCGGCAACACGGGCTGCGCGCCCCTCACAGTGACCTTCGAGCCCGTGGGCTGCGGCCGGGTCCTCTACTCCACCTACCACACCACCAATGACACCCACCTGGGCCTCGTGCCCCAGGAGCGGGTCCTGGCCTACCTCATCATGGAGATCGGCGTCTGCAAGTCCGGCCCCATCGTCCGGTGATCCCCCCTTCGGGCATGCCCGGAGCCACCACCGGATCCGCGCTTCCCCTTCGATCGGCTTAGAGCAGAAAACTTGCCCGATTTCCGCTCCCGCCCGATGGTGGGAGGATGAGCGACGACCGGCGAGACACGCGGCGCAGGCAGCGAGACGGCGAGCTCGTGGTCCGATCGCAGTCGGCGTTTCCCGAGGTCGAGTCCAAGATCCTCGAGGTGCTCGAGCGCCGCAGCCAACCCCGACGACGACGGGACGTGAAGCAGCGCCTGGTTGCCCAGTGGAAGCAGACCCTGGCCCTGAGCTCGGCAGCGACCCGCAAGCTGGTGACCGATCCGCCCCCCGCACCCAAGCCGGCCCCCCGCCGGCCCCCGCCCAAGCCGCCCAATCCCCTGCGCAGGCCCGGCCGCGCGGGGGTAACCAGGATCCGCCAGGAGCCGGTGGTGGACACCGCGCCGGTGGTGAAAAACGCGCCGGTGGTGAAAAACGCGCCGGTGGTGAAAAACGCGCCGGTGGTGAAAAACGCGCCGGTGGTGAAAAACGCGCCGGTGGTGAAAAACGCGCCGGTGGTGAAAAACGCGCCGGTGGTGAAAACCGCGTCGGTGGCGCAGCCGGTACATGTGCCCAGGCCGACGCCGTCGCGCTGGATCCCCACCCTGCCCTCCATGCCGACTCGCATCGCCGAGGTGGCGGTCCAGACCGCGGGCGCCGTGCTCCTCGCCGTCGCCGTCACGGCGGGCACCGCCCTGGCGAGCCTCTCGGCGCCCTCCCAACGCCGCGACCCCTCGCGATGACCCGGGCTACGGCCTTCGGGTGACCTTCACGTACTTGCCCCGTCGACTGTAGGTAGTCCGGACGGACCAGCGTCCCGTTCGAAGGCGATGTCGTGTCCGGTACTCGTAACGGACACGGGGGACGAACGAGCGGCCCGGCCAATAGTGCAGACGTGCGATGCCATAGATGGGGCGCTGGCCAAAACCGCTCGCCAGGGCGCGCCAGGAGATGACCTCGTACAGCCGCCCTTTCCTGTACTTGAGCTCGTTTCGCACCACGCTGACCTGAGTCATGAAGAGACGCCCCCCGGGGGTGACGAGGCTGGAGCGCTCCACAGTGTTTCCATGCACCCCAAAGACCCTGCCGGGATCTGAGACCTTGTGCTGCACCCAAATGAAGAGGCGTTTGCCGGGCAACCGCCAGTACCGCACGCGCCCGCCCTTTCTCTTGTAGGGCTTGAGCCCCGAAATCCACCGCTCGAAGGCCGGCTTCTAGTAAAGCACGAGTGGCGGCCTGGCGTAGGCCCTCACCACGGGCTTTCTACCCTTGATCGGGTAGGCCCGATATTCGCTGTCGATCGACGGCCAGGACGAAGCCGGATTCAAACGGACCGAAGGTGCCGCCCGCGCAGTGATCGCCGGTTGCGCCACCAGGGGACCCAGCGGCAGGAGCAGCGCAAACGTGCAGACCAGGGCTCTCATGGGTCACAGCATAGCCTGGAGGAGACGGCGAGAGTGTAACGTTCTCGCAACGATGCTCGCAGATCAGAGAATAAATGGAATGAAGGCCCGGCGCTCGATCGGGTAGTCGGGGAAGGTCTCGCGGTACCAGCGATGGTTGGACAGGGCCCGGGGGGCCAGGTTGGCGAAGGTCCACACGGCGAAGGCGAGGCCGGGAACGGACCAGGTGGCCACGGCCCAGCCGGTCCACTCCAGGATCTCGCCGAGATAGTTGGGGCACGAGACGTAGCGGTACATGCCGCCCAGGGGGACCTTGTAGCCGCCCTCTCCGGGCTTGCGGAGCCTGAACAGGACCTGGTCGGCGTGCTGGTTCATGGCAAAGCCCACCAAGAACAGGCATGCCCCGATGACGAACCGCGGATCCGAGAGCCACGCCAGGGTGTACTCCGGGGCGAGGGCGAAGAGGTACCGGCCGTTGATGTAGACATTGATCCCGTTGAACAGCAGCGCCATTGCCAGGATGGTCAGCGGCATCTGCTTGCCGCTCCCCCGGCGCCGGAAGGGAAAGACGAAGGCGCGATTCACATAGTGAAGCAGCCACATGGCCAGGAAAACTGCGGCCACCGGGCTGCCCGTTCGGCTCCCGAACACGAACAGGAGCGCGAAGAACAGGGGGGCGGGCGCCTCCATGACCACCCAGCCCACCGTGGCGCTGATCTGCGGCCCCCAGCCGCCGCGATTGTGGCGGCCGTAAGGCGCCACGATCAAAAGGAGCACCACGAAGGACACGGCCGACAGGATGAACCACCCACAGACCAGGCCGTTGAAGATCGTCTGCTCAGTCATATCGGCTCTAGCTCGACAGGTCCCCGGCCTGGTCGAACCAGGCGAAGGTGTCCTCGATGGTCTCCCGCAGCGGGCGCGGGTCGAAGCCCAGGTCCCGGGCGGCCTTTTCGTGGCTCATGCGCGTGTTCCCATTGATCACCGACAGCGACTCCGACGTGAACAGGGGACGCCGCTTGCGCAGCCGCGCGTAGCCGGTCACAAAGGGCGCGCCGATCTTGGCCAGGAACAAGGGCAGCACCATCCGCGGGGTCCTGGCGCCGGTGACCTCACCCACCAGCTCCGAAAGCCCGACCATGGAGATCCACTCGCCGGCAAGCAGATAGCTCTCCCCGGTCTCGCCCTTTTCCTCGGCCGCCAGGGCACCGGCCACGACATCCCGGACATCCACCCAGCAGAACCCGCCCGGCACGAGGGCCGGAATTCGCCGATGATACAAGCCAAGGAGCATCTCTCCCTGGTGGGAGGGCTTGAAGTCGTTGCGTCCGAGCACCGCGCCGCAGTTGATGATCACCGCGTCGAGCCCCCGCTCCACACCGGCCAGCACCTCCCGCTGACCGAGGGCCTTGGTCCGGTTGTACAGGCGGCAGGGGCCCGTGTCGGCCAGGGGGCGGCGCTCATCCATGGGCTCGTCCAGTGGATGGTCCGCCAGGGCGTGGACCGAGCTGAAGTGCACCAGCCGACGCACGCCGGCCCTCACACAGGCCTCCACAACATTGCGCACGCCGTCGACATTGACTTCATGCACGTCCTTGGTGTCGGCGGCGGAGATCACCACCCGTGCCGCCAGGTGGTAGACCGCATCTGCCCCCTCGAAGGCGCGCTGCAGACCATCGACGTCCTGGACCGACGCAGACACCCGCTCAACGTCGAGCCCCTCGATGGCCCGCGTGTCCCGATGCACCACGGCGCGAACCTCGCGACCCTGGTGGAGCAGCCCCCGTACCAGATTGCCGCCTATGTGTCCTGACGCGCCCGTTACGACTACTGTCATCTTTTCTCCGACAACCCATCCACCCGATCGGGGCAGCGGAGGCCGCAGGCGGCCTCGACAAGCGTTGGCGACCTCGACAGTAGGCCTGATCCGGCGCCCCCTGTCCAGTCTCTCTAGCCCGCCACCGCACCCCCCACTTTGCTCCCATCTCTTCGCTATTTCAGTTATAATGAAAAGGAAACAAGACCAGAGAGGGGAAATGCCTACCAGGTTTGGATGTCGGACGCAATTGGCCTTGACGGTCGTCTTGGTGACGGTGCTCGGCGCGACCCCGGGGTGCTTCTTCGACAAGCGAGGGTTCGAAGTCTCGGACGACGCGGGCCAGAACAACACCACGCTGCCCGACAGCGAGGTCGCCGATGGCACCGCGTGGCTCGATGCCACGCCCGATGTGTACGTGCCGCCATGCCAAGGGAACACCTTCGAGTGCCTGGGCGACAGCACGGCCAGGGAGTGCGTCGCCGACGACTGGGTCGACGTGGGGTATTGCCCCCTGGGCTGTGATGCAGCCACGCGGGCCTGCCGCGTGCCGAGCAACGTGGACGCAGAGCTGTATGGCGAGACCAGCGCAGGGCTGGACGTGGGAGCGAGCGACACGCCCGTGACCATCTTCACCGACACCGGCGAGATCGGCGGCGGAGCGGGGCTGATCCGCGCTCCCGGGACGGGTCTGGACGTGCCGAGCGGCATCTACTACAAGCGGCTGGACCAGGGAGGCAACCCCGGGTTGGGCGTGTTCGTCGTCAAGGGGCTGACCATTGGCGCGGGCACGTCGGTCACCGTGGTGGGCCAACGCGCGCTGGTCTTGCTGGTGGACGGCGCCGCGAGCATCAACGGGATCGTGGACGTCTCGGCTCGGAGCAACGTCGGTGGCCCGGGCGGTTACAACGGCGGGGATCCGGCGATGCAGGGCGCAGGGTCCTGCGGCGGTGCCCCGGGACATGCGGAGGATATTTCCCACGGCTGCTCCTCCGGCGGCGGCGGCGGTGGCCACGCCGGCGCGGGCGGTGACGGAGGCGACGCTACCTGCGGCAGCGACTTCCCGGGCGGCACCGGGGGTCCGGCCACCTGTGGCGTGCCCGAGCTGATTCCACTGGTAGGCGGGAGCGGTGGCGCCGGGGGCCCGCCCATCCCCAACGTCACCGCCGCGCCGGGCGCGGGCGGAGGCGGTGGCGGCGCCATCCAGATCTCGGCGACCGCGGGGATCACCGTGAGCGCCAGCGGTGGCATCAACGCCGGCGGCGGGGGTGGCACGGGCTGCACGAGCGCCGGCGGATCGGGCGGCGGAGCGGGCGGCGGCATCTTGCTGGAGGGGACCACCGTGTCGGTCCTGGGCGGCAGCACGCTGGCGGCCAACGGTGGAGGAGGTGGCGGCGGAGACTGTACGTGATACAGCACTGACGCTGGCCAGGATGGCCAGCCCGGACAGCTCACCGACCTTCCCGCCTCGGGCGGTCCTGGCGCCAAGGCTGGCGGTGCCGTGGGAGGAGATGGCGGCGACGGCTCGGCGGCGGGTGTGCCCGACGGCGCCGACGGCGAGTCCACCAATGACTCCGGCGGCGGCGGCGGCGGCATCGGTCGTATCCGAGTGAACGCCTCCGGTGCAACAGACCTCAGCGGCACAATCAGCCCAGCCGCCACCACAGGGCTCCTCAATACCTTGTGAGGACGGCGAGAATTTGAACACCCGCGGAGGCGCCCACGCCGGGCGGGGCACACTACCAATCTTCGTCAGGCGTGGTATGGTCCGGGGGTCGGGCCCTGACCAGGGCCTGCGACCGGCTCAGAAAACGAGGCATGTCCATGCACGATATCGTGGTTCTTCTTGTCGACGACGAAGCGGATTTCGTCGAGATCATGACCAAAAGACTGAAGAAGCGCTCCCTCCAGGTCGAGGTCGCGTACAGCGGACCGGAGGCGCTCGCGGTACTCGAAAACACCGAGAAGGTCGACATCGTGCTGCTGGACGTGAAGATGCCCGGCATGGACGGCATCGAGGTGCTCGGCCACATCAAGGAGCACAGCCCCCTGGTGGAGGTGATCATGCTCACTGGCCACGCCACCGTGGACAGCGCCGTGGAGGGCCTGAAGCTGGGCGCCTTCGACTACCTGATGAAGCCATGTGACATCAAGGTCCTCATGCAGAAGGTCCAGGCGGCCATGGAGCGGCGGCAGGAGCAGATCGAAAAGGCCATCGAGGCCCGGACCGACGACATCATCCTCCGACACGGCCGCTAGCGCCCATCGCCCGGATCACCCCCACACCCCATGTCGCGTCGCGCACCCGCCCTCCTCGCCCTCGTGGCCGTCGGCCAGCTGCTCGTAGCCGCGGGTGACGCACGCGCCGACGCCTCGGACTACAGCCCGTACAACTCCGAGTGGCAGGGCACCTCCCACCTCTTCCAACTGGCAACGGAGCGCGGGTTCGCCATCGAGGCCCGCTCCCAGCTCGACTGGAAGAAGCTCAAGAAACACCACATCCTGCTGTTTTTGTATCCGACGACCCGGATCCCAGCCGAGAAGCTCGTGGCCTACCTACGGGGGGGCGGCCGGGTGATCCTCGCCGACGACTTCGGCTCCACCGCTGACCTTCTCGAGCAGCTGGGCGTGCGCCGGGTCCCGGTCAACGGCGGCCGGCTCAGCCGCTTGCACGCGGAGAACCCCGCGCTGCCCATTGCCACACCCCGCACCCCCCATCCCCTGAACAACGGCATTCCGGAGCTGGTAACCAACCACCCGGCGGCCTTCGACACCCAGCTGCCCGCCATCTTCGGCTTCGAGCCGACCGGTGGTGCGCTGGTGGTGGCCGCCACCCTCGGGCGCGGCCGCATCGTGCTGATCGGCGATCCATCCATCTTCATCAACCGAATGCTCAAGTTCGGGGGCAACGAGGCCTTCACCCGGCGGCTCCTGGGCTACCTCGGTCGACCGGGCGAGGACGCCTACGTGGTCTACACGCAGCATTTCACCGAGACGGGCTCCCCCAAACCCACCGTGACAGTCAAGACCCCCCCGCCGCCAGGGCTGTCTGCCATCCTCGCCGACGCGAACACGCTGCTGGCAGAGTTCAATGAGTATGTGCTGGACCGGGTATGGATCATGCCCATCGCCACGCTGCTGGCCGGGCTGCTCCTGGCGCTGGCCGTCTGGGTGATCCCCATGATGCGCCCTCTGTACGATGCGAGCTGGACGCGGCCGGGCGAAGGCCCGCCGCCGGCGCGATACGAACGGGACCTGGATCCGTACCTGAACGGCAGCCCACGCAAGATGAACTTCGCGTACCCGGCCGCGGTGTTCCGGGACGTCATGGACGTTGACCTGGAGGAGTCCATCGGCGTCGCGGCGCCCCTGACCACCATGGACGAGCCGGCCTTGCGGCGGCTGGTGAAGCGACGAGCCGGCGCCGACGCCGAGCACCTATGCGCCCAGCTCATCGGGCTCACGCGCCGCATTCCCGGGAGGGACCTGGTGACACCCCACACCCTGACGCCTCGCTACAGCTTTCGTGAGCTGAAACGGCTCCTGGACATTGGCCGGAGCCTCATGGAGGCACTGCGCTCGAGCGACAAAACCTGACGATGGATCGCAACCGACGAACGGACGACTGATGCAATCTACTGGCATTGAAAAGCAGCAACTGGACCAGGTTAGCCAAGTGGTATCGGCCATTCAGCACGAGATCGCCAAGGTGTACATTGGGGATCCAACCACGGTGCAGGTGCTGCTCACCGCATTGGTAGCACGGGGCCACATCCTGCTCGAGGGCGTGCCCGGTGTGGCGAAGACGACCCTGGTGAAGGCCTTCAGCACCACCTTGGGATGCGCCTTCAAGCGGATCCAGTTCACCCCGGACCTGCTCCCCTCGGACATCACCGGCACCTACATCCTGGACATGCGAGAGAACACCTTCGTGCTCCGGGAGGGCCCCATCTTCGCGCAGATCGTGCTCGGTGACGAGATCAACCGCGCGCCGGCAAAGACCCAGTCGGCCCTGCTGGAGGCCATGCAGGAGCGCCAGGTCACCATCGAGGGTCAAACGCGGCCATTGGCGCCTCCCTTCATGGTGCTCGCCACCCAGAACCCCATCGAGCACGAGGGCACCTACCCGTTGCCCGAGGCCCAGGTGGACCGGTTCATGATCAAGCTGGTGTTGGCCTACCCCAACCCCCAGGCCGAGCAGAAGATGCTGGAGACCTACAACCAGCCCCTGCCCAAGCTCCAGCCCCTGCTGGAGGCGGACCAGATCGTAGCCATCCAGGACCTGGCGGAGCGGGTGCACATCGAGCGCGAGCTGATCCAGTACGTGCTCGGGCTCGTCACCTTCACGCGGACGCACCGCCGGGTCTTCCTCGGCGCGTCGCCCCGGGCCGGCTTGAACCTGCTGTACGCCGCCAAGGCCTGGGCCCTGCTACGCGGGCGGGACTACGTGCTGCCCGATGACGTGAAGGGACTGGCGCCGCACGTGCTCTCTCACCGGATCCTGCTCACACCGGAGGCGGAGCTGGAGGGCATGACGGCCCGCCAAATCGTGACGGAAGCGCTGGACCGGGTGCCCTACCGGGGGCCGGGCGGCGGATGAGACCCAGCCTCACCACGGGTGGCAAGTCCGTTTTGGCCACCGCGGGGCTCTTCATGCTGGGCGGCGTCATCGTCCGGTCGTGGCCCCTGGTGTCTCTGGGAGGCATCGCCCTGGTCATGCTGCTGGCGGCCATGGTCCTGTTCTACCCCCGCACGATCCTCCTGGGCCGTCGCAAGCTCGAGGTGGCCTGGTGGATTCCGCCCTCGGAGACGGCGGGGGGCGCCCTCATGGTGGGCAACCCCTTCGGGCTCCAGCTCTTTTTGCGCAATCGCTCGCCCTACAACCTCGGCCGGGCCGAGATCACGGTGCTGCACTCCGAGCCCCTGGAGATGCTCTCGTCGGACCCGGCGACGCTCATCGCCAAGGGCGCCGAGGTGGAGCTCGAGCTCCAGGCGCGCTGCCGCTCCGCGGGGCACTGGTTCTTCTACGGCGTGACCCTGCGGCTGGTGGGGCCCCTCGGGCTGTACCAGGTCATCGCCTACTATCCGCTGCCGCTGACCACACGCATCTTCCCGCGGTTCGCGCCCATCCGGGCGTCGGTGCCGCACCGGCCCCGCACGGGCACGCCCCACGAGCGCAGCGGGCGACACCCCCTCAAGCTGCGCGGGCTGGGCGGCGACCTTCGGGAGATCCGCGACCATCAGCACGGAGACCCCTTCAAGAACATCGCCTGGAAGGCCACGGCCCGCACGCGCAAGCTGATGGTGAAGGAGTACGAGAGCGAGATCATGGTCACCCACTACGTGGTGCTCGACATCTCGTGGTCCATGCGCGCCGGCGACTTCGGCTCCTCCAAGCTCGACTACGGCGTGGACCTGGCGGCGTCCTTCGCGCGGTGGGCCATCGAGTCCGGAGACCGCGTCGGGCTGGTGACCTTCGACAGCCGCGTCTACTCCAAGATCCGCCCCGCGGACGGACGCCCCCACCTGGCCAAGATCATCGACCGGCTCATGGAGCTGCGCAACATCGTCGACGAGGACCTCACCAACCTGACCCAGGGGGAGCTCGTGCGGGCAGTGGCGGAGTTCATGCTCTATCAGGACGGCGTCAACGTACGCATCGGGACCGCGCCTCCGCCCCAGAGCGACCTGTGGAATCGCATCGTGGCCGATCACCTGGGCAACCTCTACGACTTCAAGGCCCTCTCCCACTGGGTGGACCAGTACCTCGACAAGCAGCACCGGGGGCGCCACGCCACGCGCTGGTGGCGCAGAGTCGTGGCCAAGAGCCCCGAGCTGCAGAACCTGCGGCGCTTCTGCCAGGTTCGGGGCATCGACCTGCCCTACCGCAGCGGCGATGATGTGCACGGCTCCAAGGACGCCGGCCTCACCGACGCAATCAGCCAGGCCTCCGCCTCGCGGGGGTCGCAGTTCATCCTGCTCATCTCCGACCTGGAGGGCATCACCACCGAGGGCGGCGTCATGAGGGGGCTCGCCATGGCGGTCCGTCGGCACCACCACCCGGTGCTCATCGTGCCACACACGCCCCGATTCGGCCCCAAGCCCGTGAGCGAGGAGTCCCGGGCCGTGGCCGACATCCTCCGCGCGGACGAGGATCGTCGCACGAGCCGCCTCCGCCGGGAGGTGGCCAAGCTCGGCGTCCCGGTGCTCCGGGCCGCCCCCGAGGACGCCTTGATGCTGCTGCTGCAGCGGCTGGCCAGAATGCGACGCCTCCGCTCGGGCCGGGGGGGCTAGGGGTCGACACCGCCCTTGACGGCACCCCAGGCATACGCCGGTCGCATCCTGCGAGTGGATCTCTCCACGGGCGCAACCCGCACCATCGCCACCGACCGCTACGCGAGCCGGTTCGTGGGCGGACGCGGCCTGGCCACCGGCATCTACTGGGACGAGGTGCCTCCCGAGGTCGGGTTCGATCACGAGGACAATCGCCTCATCCTGGCGGTGGGCCCCCTCTGTGGCGCCCCGGGCGGGCTGGGAGGCTCCCGCTGGGGGATCTTCGGCAAGTCCCCCTTCCCCGCCGCCAGCCACGGCGGCCGGGACCACTTCTGCTACGGCAACCTGGGCGGCAGGCTCGGCGCCGCGCTCCGCTTCGCCGGCTACGACGCCGTGGTCGTTCACGGCAAGGCCGACCACCCGGTGGCCCTCGTCATCGAAGCCGACGGCGTCACCTTCAGCCCTGCGGACGACCTCTGGGGTCTGTCCACCGTGGAGACCATGGCCCGCCTCCGCGAGGTCCACGGACCGCGCGCCCGCTCACTCGCCATCGGCCCGGCCGGCGAACACCGCGTGCCCCTGGCCACTGTCTTCGCCGACGGCGACGCCAGCTGCAGCGGCGGCATGGGAGCCGTGCTGGGCGCCAAGCGGCTCAAGGCCATCACCGTCACCGCCGCCCCGCAGCGCATCCCGGTGGCCGATCGCGAGGCCCTGCGACGCATCGACCGGAAGATCCGCGGCTATGAGCGGGGCAACGTCAAGGTCTGGGGCCTCGACTTCATGGCAGACGGCCCACAGACGAAGAAGTTCCCCTGCTACGGGTGCATGGGTCACTGCCTGCGCGTGAGGTACACGGCCGAAGGTGGGCAAAGCGGCAAGTTCATGTGCCAATCGCGGTTCTTCTACCTGCACCACGCCTGGGGCTACTACGGCGAGGACAACGACGTCCCCTTCTTGGCCAACCGAGTCTGCGACGAGTACGGCATCGACACCTGGGAGGTCCAGTCCCTCATCGAGTGGCTGCTGGGTTGCCACGCCGGTGGGGTCATCACCGAGGCCGAGACCGGCCTCGACCTGTCCCGCGTCGGCAGCCTGGAGTTCATCCAGGAGCTCGTGCACCTGGCGGCCCACCGTCAGGGCTTCGGTGAGCTCCTCGCCCTGGGCGCCCAGGCCGCCGCCCAAGCGCGGGGCGGCGAGGCCGCAGCCCTGATCACGCGCACCGACCCCTACGACCCGCGCTACTGCACGGTGAACACCCTGCTGTTCCCCTTCGAGACCCGGGAGCCCATTCAGCAGCTCCACGAGGCCGGCCTGGCCCTGTCCCAGTGGTCTAGCTGGGCCAAGGGCGTAGACGGCGCCCACATCGACAGCGAGGTGATCCGCGGCATCGCCGAGCGGTTCTGGGGCGACCCCCGGGCCGCGGACATGACCACCCTGGCAGGCAAGGCCCAGGCCGCCGCGCGGATCCAGGACCGCCAGCTCGCCAAGGAATCCATCGGCCTGTGCGACTGGATCTTCCCGCTCATCGACAACCCCCGCGGCCCCGACCACGTCGGCGATCCCACCTTCGAGAGCCGCATCCTCTCCGCGGCGCTCGGCGTACACTACTCCGCAGACGACCTGCTCCGGGTGGGCGAGCGCGTCTTCAACCTCCAACGCGCCATCCTCCTGCGGGAGGGCCACCGCGCCCGGCACGACGACTTCCTGCCCGACGAGTGGCATGACCGCCCCATCGAGACCCACGTGGCCGACCCCGACCTCCTCGCCCCGGGGCCCGGCGGCGCGATCGTCTCCCAGGTCGGCCGCCGCCACCCCCGTGACGCCTACCTCCGCCTCCGGGACGAGTACTACGAGCTGCGCGGCTGGGATGTGGCCACGGGCCTCCAGTCCGAATCAGCCCTGCGCCAACTGGACCTCGGCGACGTCGCCTACCACCTGGCCCGCCAGGGCCTGGCGGTGGCTCGCGCCCGCCCCACGCCCCCTGCGACCCACCTGCGCCATGCCTGTCACGCCGCCCGCGCCCGAGCCGGCGCCGCCCTCCGCTGTGCGGTCGACACCGCCCTGTCCCTGGTGTCACCCGCCCCGGTCGGCGAGACCGTGCCCTTCGACGAGGTGGAGCAGATCCTGGTCACGGAGCAGTCCAAGTTCGGCCTCGATTCTGTCCGCCACAACTTCGTCGGGTGGAACAAGACCATGCAGTACCACTTCCCAGACCTGGGAGCCTACTACGCGCTCCGGTTCGTAGACGGAGCACCCCAGCCTCCCGAGCGTCTCGACGCTCCCCTTCCCAATCCCGAGATCGCCTATGAGATGACCTCCGCCACCCTCAAAGCCATGTCTACCGGCCAGCTCAGCGGCGACCGCGCCTACCTCCGCCGCCTCCTCCGCATCCGAGCCCCTTTCGCCGACATGATGGCCCTCCAGTCCCTCAACAAGGTGTAGCGCTCAACGTCACGGCGGATCACCCCGGCTCACACCACGTACAGCACCACTGTCGCCAACGCCAGGGCGGCGCCCGCGAAGGCACCGAGGCAGGTCATCCTCACCAGCTTGGTCATGTGCTTTTCCGTCAGCATGGCGGTCTCCTCCATCCCTTTGTGCATCGTTATCCGCAGCCAGGATTCGGTCTCGCAGCACTGACACGAGGCTCACTCATATGTTGCACGTTTTCTGAGTCAGGCCCGGGTGACTTCTTCGGACATCAGGATCGTTCAGTGAGTAGCTGAGGCCACTTTTCCGCACTTCACCAAACGCAATTTGGCGTGAAGCAGGGGCGATGGGGGGAGCACAGGGGCTTGGCTGGATCTGGGCGCGGGGATCTCCGCCGAGGATGGCTTGGCCATCAATCGACGGATCCCCCCGAGCACACCACCGTCATGCCCGGCGCAGGCGGGCATCCATCCGGTGCGCCAGTGAGGGCAGCGGACCTTGG